>OGSV01000020.1_pt1 | contig 263104 bp, 226 predicted proteins | sample 1574221 | NCBI WGS metagenome assembly OGSV01 (sample SAMN03295823, study PRJEB24534) | human gut metagenome | isolation source: fecal sample 4 from infant 3 | host: Homo sapiens | place: USA: Pittsburgh, PA | collected 2014-07 | reverse complement strand
CCGCATTCTAATGTTAACTCGTTATCTCCATCACTTGCAGTGCCTGTGAGACATCTCCATGCGCTTGTGCAGCCGCCGCAGCAAGTAAACGCCACATCGCCATTTGTTGAAATCATTTAGCAGGTTATCCGATCGAGCGCAGCATCGTCGCCATTCGGCTGGCCGCCTCCGTCAGCTGCGGCGCATACGCCTCCAGCGTCTCGAGCGACATCCGGCTGACCGGGCCGGAGACCGACAAGGCCGCCGCCAGCTTGCCGTGGCGGTCGAATATCGGCACCGAGACCGCGGCCGCGCCCGGCTCGCGCTCCTCGATGCTGACCGCGTACCCTTTGCGGCGCACCTCATCGAGCTGCCGCATACACGCTTCGCTGTCCACACTTGGCGGCCAGAAGGCATCCCGAAGCGCCGCTTCGCGCTCGGCCGGATCGGCGAAGGCGAGCAGCACTTTGCTCGATGCGCCGACGAACAACGGCAGCCGCGCCCCGACCGGGGCCACCCGCCGAATCGCCTGATTGCTCTGGACCGCCTGAATGCGAATCCGATCCGAGCCGTCGCGCACATACAGACTGACCGTCTCGCCTAGCCGGTCGCGCAGCGCCTCCATCTCGGGAAGCAGCAATTGGGCGGCATCGCCGACCTGCGTCAGATGCGCGGACAGCTCCCACACCCGGTAGCCGAGGCGGTACTTGTCGCCGTTGCGCAGCACGAAGCCGCGATCCTCCAGCGTCGTGAGCAGCCGGTGCACGGTGCTCTTATTCAAGTTGACCCGCGCGGCCAGCTCGGTCAAGCTCATCTCATACTGCTCCGTGAAGCACATCAAAATATCGAGCGCCCGTTCCACGGCACGGACGGTTAATTTCCCTCGTTCCTCCACGTCATCTCCCTCTTTCGTTCCATTGGGTGAAACTACGTTACATCTAGTATAACCCGCTTTTCCAATGCCGTAAAGGGACGGACCGCCGATCGTCTCCCCGACCAACGTCCCTGATTTCGACATTTTTTACACCCGGATTGCAATGTTACGGGATGATTACAAACACCTTACAAGTCTCGCACTTTTATTGACGTTATGCGGCTCGCGGCATACGATAGTAGTACATTTCGGAGGAAATGAAACGCTTTCACTATAAAGCTCTCAATTGATCCTATCCAAGACTTTCGTTCTAGTTAATGTCAGTTTATGTCGATACCTCGCTTTGCGAGTTTTTCTCCCTTTTCCCGCACATCCAGAAGGAGGTCATGCCCATGAGCACACCTGTCGTCACATCGCCCGCGCTTCAACCGGAATGGATCGGGTCCTCGGGTCTGGCGCCTGCGGCCGCACGCCGCATTCGCCTGAAGCATATCGTGATCGCCCTGTCCTTATCGACAGTGTTCGCCGCATCGGTCATCTTCCTCGCCCTGCACGGCTTTATCGCCTGGATGTTCGCCAATCCTCAGGTGCCTCCGCTCTTCTCCAACCCGATGGAGGCCAAGGGAATGCCGTACGAGACGGTGACCTTTCCGGCGGCGGACGGCCATACGCTCGTCGACGGCTGGTATATTCCTTCGGACTCCGCTTCCACGCGCACGATCATTTTCAGCCACGGCTATGGCGCGAACCGCGAGGAATATTGGGTGCCGATGTACGATCTGGCCCAGTTCGCCCATCGGCTTGACTATAACGTCATCATGTTCGATTACGGCTTCGCCTCGGAGCAGCACAAGACCACCGCCACCGGGGGCAAGCTGGAGAAGGAGCAGCTGCTCGGGGCCGTGAACCTGGCCAAGGAACGAGGAGCCTCCCATATCGTCGTCTGGGGCTTCTCGATGGGAGCCGGCACCGCCCTCCAGGCCGCGCTCTTGACCGAGGACATCGACGCGATGATTTTGGACAGCACCTTCCTGCTGGAGCCGGATACGCTGTACCACAATCTGAAGCAGTACGTGCCGCTGCCGAAGCATCCGTCGCTCGATCTGCTGCGGTTCTTCTTCCCGGCGCTGAACGGCACCAGCCTGGCGCAGATCCCGTACAACGAGGTCAAGGCCACCAGCTACGAGATGCCGACGCTCATCATTCACGGAACCGCGGATACGAAGGCGCCGTACGAGATTGCCGAGCAGATCGCGGCTCATCAGAGCAACAAGCTGTCCGAATCCTGGATCGTGCCGAATGTGCAGCATGAGCTGATCTACCGCACGCACCGCAAAGACTACCTCGGCAAGGCCGCCGCATTTCTGAGCGCAGCCTACCGCGCGGATGCCGCATCGATCATCGCCCGCCCGTAAGCCTTATGGCTTGCGGGTTTTTTGCGCTTCGCCGGGCCGCCGGAGAAGCATAGGCCAACCTGTCGGCGGAATAGATTAGATACAAGAGGTTATGGATTCGAGTCTGCATTGATATGTAAAGGAGGGACGTTCGTTGGAGTACATATATGGGTCGCTGATGCCCGTCCGCGTGCTCGAAGAGATCGTTTTTTGGAAAAAACAAGAGCGCGAGCACATCGAGGTCATTCTCGCCATCGTGCCGCAGCTTGAGCCGGAATATGTTCAAGTGTTGCGGGAATGGCAGCCGGTCTTCACCAAGACCGAGGAAGCGGCCTCGGCCTGGCTCCAGTTCATTCTGTCGCAAGGAGGAAGCACTCCTGCCGATACGATGCACAAGATCGAGCTGCTGCTCAAGGCGTCCGTCTATCAATCCGAGCAGTTCGTGAAGCATCTGGAGACGATGAAGCAGTACAGCCGCGCGGTGAAGAGCGTGCCGCTCGCCCCGATCGTATTCGATCATATCGCCGATGAATCCGTCTACTTCCTGAACGTCGTGCACGCCTTGAAAGAGAAACCGCTGTCTTCCTTCACTTCACCGGACGTTCCGGGGGCGCATGCCGCGCAGTCCGGCCACGCCGTGCAGCCGAAGGCGTTCATCCACGAAGCCCCCTATTCCGAGGACGGCAGCAGCTTCGAGCCGCAGTCGGAAGCGGAATATCCATTGACAGCCGATGAGAGAGAAGATGAGGAGGGCTCCCCTGTTCCGGAGCCAACCGCAGCGCCATCGCCTGCTTCGGGCATTCTGGCTTACATCGGTTCGGCACAGACGCCCCAGACGCCCCAGACGGCCCAGACACCGCAAGCGGCCCAAGCGACACAAGAGGCGGAGCCGATGCCGGAGCATGGCGAAGCCCGGAGCGCGCCGCGAGACGCCTCCTTCGGCAGCATAACGTACCGCGAGTGGCCGTACGCCCCGAGGGGATGGCCGCCCGGCCACCCTGAGCACCAGCCGCCGGTGCCGGAGTACTATCTGCGGGCGGAGCCGGACTCCGTGCCGATCGGCGGCCACACGCTGCCGCCATTGCCGTATCCGTACGACGCGTTGGAGCCGTATATCGACGAGACGACGATGCGGGTGCATCACGACAAGCACCATCAGAGCTATGTCGACGGCTTGAACCAGGCCGAACGCGCCTTGGCGGAAGCGCGGCGCACCGGCCGCTTCGATCTGGTGAAGCACTGGGAAAATGAGCTTGCCTTTCACGGAGCGGGCCACTATTTGCACACGATTTTCTGGAATACGATGAATCCGGTAGGCGGGGGACAGCCGACCGGAGATCTGCTCGACCAGATTACGCGGGATTTCGGAAGCTTCAAAGCGTTCAAAATGCATTTCTCCAAGGCCGCGGAGAAGGTGGAGGGCGGCGGCTGGACGATTCTGGTCTGGAGCCCGCGCAGCCGCCGCTTGGAGATTTTGCAGGCGGAGAAGCATCAGAATCTGTCGCAGTGGGACGTCATCCCGCTCCTTCCGATCGATGTATGGGAGCACGCCTACTACTTGAAGCACAAGAACGAACGGGCCAAATACATCGAGGATTGGTGGCATGTCGTCAATTGGCCGGAGGTCGACGAACGGTTCCAGGCGGCGCGCACCCTGGCATGGAAACCGTATTAAGGCCGCTGCGATCGCCCGATTCCGCGGGCAAGCGGTCTGCCGCCGATTTTCGATATTGCGTCTTCTCCCCCCCGTTGAGTACAATAGAAGAGGATACGCGAACTTACGTGCGGCCTTCAGGCCGCCTTTTTTTGCGTGAGGAGAGACTGACCCGCCTGCGGGCGAGCAAGTCCTCACGACGCAGATAACCGACAGGGGTGAAGGGCAATGTTGAAACCGATACTCAAATGGGCGGGAGGCAAGCGCCAACTGCTCCCCGACATCCGCCGCCGTCTGCCGCGCCTCGACTGGACGCAGGCGGCCTATTACGAGCCGTTCATCGGGGGCGCCGCGCTGCTGTTCGATCTGATGCCGCCGCGCGCCTTCATCAACGACGTGAACGGCGAGCTGATTAATCTGTACGAGACGATCCGCCGCGAGCCGGAAGCGCTTATCGACGCGCTGCGCGTCCACCGGAACGAAGAGAGCTATTATTATGAAGTCCGCTCCTGGGACCGGAAGCCGGAGGAATACGCCCAGATGGACGCCGTTACCCGGGCGGCCCGTCTCGTCTATTTGAACCGGACATGCTATAACGGCCTCTACCGGGTCAATGCGAAGGGGCAGAATAACGTTCCCTTCGGGCGCTACAAGCAGCCGGATATCGTCCAGGAGGAGACGATCCGCGCCCTGGCCTCTTATTTCCAATCGGCGGATATCGCCATGACCGTCGGCGACTTCGAACAGGCCGTGGAACCGGCGCAGGCGGGAGACTTCGTCTACTTCGATCCGCCGTACGACGTCTTGACCAAGACCGCTGCCTTCACTTCCTATGCGAAGGACGGCTTCGGACGGGACGAGCAGCTGCGGCTGGCCAACCTGTTCCGGGAGCTGGACAGGCGCGGCGTCTATGTGATGCTGTCGAACCATGCGACAGATTATATACGCGAACTGTATGACGGCTTCCCGCTCCATATCGTGCAGGCCCGCCGCAATATCAACTCCAAGGCGACCGCCCGCGGCGCGGTGGACGAGGTGCTGGTCATGAACTATCAGCCCGAAGAATAAGCCCGGAACGGGGACGCTTCCGGAGTCAGGGGGAATGAAGGTATGGCGGCGAGCCGGCTGCGGAAAAAAGATGTTATCTGGGAGAAACTGTTTGACCGCTACGATATTTTGCAGCAAGTGAACGCCAACGGGTATTTCGACATTACGAGCCAGCAGATTAACGGGTTGGAGCCCGGGGTGCAGGCACGAATCCAGTGCAAATTCGATACTTCCGGGGAGCTGTCCCCCTGCTTCGCCCGTCACGGGCTCGGCATTCTGCCCGTATCGAACGGACACTATACGATCGCCCGCTTCCCGATCTTCCATCCGCTGGAGGACATTGAGAAGCTTCCGGTTCACCGGGCCTACTGGCGCTTCCCGTCCTTCGAGACGGTGCAGGCGGACGGCAGCAGCTCCACGAGCGAAGCCAATGCGCTGCATACAGCCCATATGAGCGACATGCTCCACCGCTTCCGCGGACTCGACCCGGCAGAGCCGCTCGAGCTGACCTTCAGCGGGCGAATGCGTTCCCCCGCCTTCTCGTTCCATGTGGGGAGCTATCCGCGTCCGCTTCAGGTAGAACGCAGCCAGCAGATGGAGATTGACGCCGGCTTCGAATCGAACCGCGAGATTCTGATATTCGAGGCGAAGAACAGCATTCCGCACGATTTCTGCGTGCGCCAGCTGTACTATCCATACCGCGCCTTGCGTTCGCGTCCGCAGCTGACGAAGCCGGTCGTTCCGATTTATTTCTTGTATTCGGACGGCGTCTATTATTTATTCGAATACCGCTTCCAGGAGCCGATGCGCTATGATTCCCTCGTCTTGGTGCGCGCAGCCGCCTATCGCATTGAAGGCGGGCTGTCGAAGGACAGAGTGCTCGCCATCGCGGAGGCCACCCCGGCCGGCGCCGAGCCGGCCGGAGTCCCGTTCCCGCAGGCGAACTCGTTCGAGCGCATCATCAATCTGCTGGAGCTGCTGGCGGAAGAGGATATGCTCAAGTCCGACATCGAACGGCTGTACCGGTTCGATAAGAGACAATCGGACTATTACGCCAATGCCGGCGTCTATCTCGATCTGGCGGAGACCTGCCGCACGCCCGAAGGAACGGCCGTCCGCCTTACCGGGGAAGGCCGGGCCCTGATGCAGCTTACGGTGCAGGAGCGCCATGAGGCGCTTCTGCGCAAGCTGTTCGCCAGACCGGCCATCCGCGACATTCTGCTCGCCTGCCTGGCGCGGGGCGAAGCGATTCCCGAAGCGGACGCGATGAACCGGATGCGCCGGCATGGCGTCGAATTGAACCTATCGACCCAGCGCAGGCGCGCCCAGTCAATACTGGCCTGGTACGGCTGGCTTGCACGTCTGATAGGGTGAGGACCCTTGTGCCCTTCGGTGAGGCAGGGGCTTCGCCTCCGCCTCCTCGGCATGGCCCATTCCTGCCGGGAGGCGCATCCCTATCCCCCCTGGCGTTCTCTCTGCCCAGGAGCCGATGTCCCCCTCTCCCTTAATCCAGATTGTACCGTTCCTTGGCCCGCTTCACCGCTTCCTCTACCCGGTCCCTCCGTGGCAGCTTCGAGTTGATCCGCAGCAGAAGCAGCAGATTGCACACCAGCAGCACGATGATGATCAGCCCCCCCCTAGCCTTCACCCCTTCCTCCCCTATATGCAAAAAGCCTGCCGGCCGCGCCGCATGGACCAATGGCGGCGATCCCATGCAGCGCAAGACAGCTTATATTTTGCTTCCGTTCGATTCATCAAACCGACTCCCGACTCAGGCCTGTGCCTGCCCTTCGTCTGCTCCCGCAATCGCGGCTTCCAGCCAAGGACTCGGCTTCCCCGTATAGTAGATATGGAGCTCATGCATCGCCCGCGTGCAGGCCACATACAGCAGCTTGCGCTCGCTCTCCCGGCCGTAGCCTTCGTCAGATGCATTATACAGCACGACGGCATCGAACTCGACGCCCTTGGCCAGGTAAGACGGAATGACGAGCGCGCCGGCTTCGAAGGTGACCGTCTCCTGATGAACGAGCCGCAGCGGCACAAGATCCTTCAAGGCCTCGTACGCCTCGCGGCTCTCCCGGGCGGTCGTGCAGAGCAGCGCGACATTGCGGTGTCCGGCGGCGAGCAGCTCGCGCATACGCTCGGCAACCCGGGCATGCAATTCCTCCCTGTCCTGCAATCCCGTCAGCGTCGGCGCCGGACCTTCGCGCTCGAATGTATCGATTCGCTCCCCGCCAGGAATGATGCGGCGGGCCAGTTCCATGATCGGCCGGGTCGAACGATAGCTTCGGGTCAATTGGAAGGCTTCCGTCTCCTCGGCCGGAAACACCTCCGCCAGCGCCGGCAGCGGCACCGCCGCGGCTCCTTCGGCATGCGGGTAAATCGCCTGATCCTCGTCCCCAAGCACCGTGAACCGGGCCCGCGGGAACAGGCGCTTGAGGAAATGAAGCTGAAAGACCCCGTAGTCCTGGCCTTCATCCACGAAGACATGCCGGATTGACGTATTCGTATGGAAGCCTTCCAGACATTCATTCAAATACAAGTATGGGGTGGCATCCTCCACGGACATCTCGCCCCGGCTCACCCGATCGGCCGTCAGGGCGCAGATGCCGGCCCAGCGCTCAGGCAGCCCCTCTTCTCCGGCCAGGCTGGCCGCGAAGTCCGGACTGGCGAACAATTGCGTGTAGATGGCCGGCATATCGACGAAGCGGAATCGCTTGATGTCCGCGCGCAGCGGCTTGAAGCGCTCATTCACGAGTTGGCGGGCCAGCCATTCGCGTTCGCGTTCGAAGTCATCGAACGTCTCCTCCGTATATCTTTCCCGGCGCTGCAGTTCCTGGAACGCCCTCACATAATCCTCATTGTCGAGCAGCTCGATTTCTTCCTCCACCCAGGCCGCTTTCCGTTCCCGGCGGGCGGCGGCGGCCAGCTCGCCCCGGAGCCATTCCGCCAGCTGGCTCAGCCTGTTCGGGATCGGCAGGGACGAATCCAGTTCATAAAATTGCCGCAGCATCGCTTCTCCCGATATAAGCGTCCGCTCCTGGAAGCGAAGATCGCGGAACCGCATGCCTTCCTGCCCGAGCCGCTCCACGTAGCGCCCGATCAGCCGGAAGAAAGCCGTCCCCGCTTTATAGCGAATCCCTTCCATTCGCGCCGCGTATTCCGGTTGCTCCCCGGCGCTAAGTGCATATTCCATCTGCTCGGCCGGGTGCTCCAGGCAGAAGGAATCGGCCAATCGATGCTCGACGTACTCCTGATATGTCGTCTGCCGCATATTCCGTTCCCCCAATTCCGGCAGGACGGTCGAGACATAGCGGTTGAACATCGGATTCGGCGAGAACAGCACGATCTCATCGGCCTGCAGCGTATCCCGATACCGGTACAGCAAATACGCAATCCGCTGCAGAGCGGTCGACGTCTTGCCGCTGCCCGCCGGGCCGGTGACGATCATAAGCCGCTTCTGCTCGTTGCGGATGATGCGGTTCTGTTCGCGTTGAATCGTGGCGACGATGCTTTTCAGATGGGCGCTGGACGGCCGGCTGAGGATTTCCCGCAGCAGCTCGTCGCCAATGGTAAGCCCCGTATCGAACATGCCCCGGAACCGGCCGTCCGTAATGATGAATTGGCGCTTGAGCCCCATCTCCCCCGACAGGCGGCCAACCGGGGTCTCATAGTGGGCCGGCCCCGGAGAATAGTCATAATACAGGCTGGACACCGGGGCACGCCAATCATAGACGAGGAAGTTGTCGTCTTTATCCCGGAAGGAGCCGATCCCGATATACACCCGCTCCGCCTCCGCTTCCCCCTCTTCCCGGAAATCAATCCGCGCAAAATAAGGGGACTTCGCCATTCGTCTCCACACATCAAGCTGCTGGGCTGCATGAAGATGCCTGCGCTCGCGCTCCGCCAATACCTCCGCCTGCTGCTTCAAGCTGGCATGCGTCTCGATGGCTTCATTCGCGTCATCCAGATTGACCTTGACGTCGTCCCAGAATTCGCGGCGAATATCCACGACTTCGCGCTTGACCGCGCCCATCTCTTCCTGCAGCGGAAGGATGCGCCGCTCAATTTTCTCCATTACCTCGACAGCCCGCGCTTCCTCCAACTGCCATTCCCGATGTTTCGGGTCCATACAATCACCCGCTTTATATAGATTCCGATTTGCGGCACCGGGTTGCCGAACCAGTTGACAACGCCCCGTGCGTTATGATATTATATATTTGGATAGATATATATTGGTTCATCACAACCTTATGCCGCACCTGATATCGTACCATAGGATGGATGCGGCTGCAAGCGTTGGACAAGATATTAAGCACGCTTGATATTACATAGACAGCCTGTTTCTGGCGATGTTTCCATGAAACGAACGACCGGAGGAGTGAATCTCCCCCGGTCTTTTTTATTGCGGCGATTTCCAACCTTCCGAGCTTCCGAACTTAGTGCGAAGTTTTTCTTACGAATCGGATGAGAAGGGGTTCGTCTGCCGTATTGTCACCGCGCTGCGGATTCCGCGGCGCAGCTCTCCGCCGAGACCGGAATATGCTTGAAAGCCGCGAAATCGAACAAGCCCATATCCGTCAGCTTCAGTTCAGGGATGACGGGCAAGCATAGGAACGACAGCGTAACAAAAGGATTGAACCCGCTGGAAGCGCCAATCCGCCCCAAAGCCTGGTGGAGCCGTTCCATATGATGGAGCACCTCGGCATAATCCCCCGCCGACATTAAGCCCGCCACCCGCAGCTCGATCGCCGCGAGTACTTCGCCACCGCTTGCGACGGCCAATCCGCCCTCCATGCCGCGCAGCGCTTGGATGGCCGTCAGCATATCCCGGTCGTTGCTGCCGGCCACGACGAGGTTGTGGGAATCATGCGCCACGGTGGAGGCGATCGCTCCGCGCTGAATGCCGAATCCCTTGACGATGCCCAGTCCGATGCATCCGGTATGATGATGCCGCTCCAACACGGCAATCTTCAATTGATCCTTCTCCACGGAAGGGCGGAAGCAGCCATCCTCCACATCGACCTCCTCCACGAGACGCGTCGTGATGAGGCTGTTCGGATTGATGCCGATAATATGGCAGCGGGGCTCCCCCTGCAGACGGATTTGCAGCTCCCGCTCCGTTATCTGGGGCAGGTTGACCGTCTTCAACAGCCTGTCCGGGATAACGGCCGTTTGCGGCTGCGGTCCGGCATATTGACCTTGCTCCCCCACCAGCTTGCCCGCTTTGTACACCTGGGCAATCGCCAGGCGCTCCAGATCGTCGAGCAGCAAGAAGTCGGCCTCGTACCCGGGGGCGATCGCGCCTTTGGTCTGTAGTCCGTAGCATTCGGCCGCATTCAGGGAAGCGATCTGGATCGCCTGCAGCGGATCAAGCCCGCAGCGGATGGCAAGACGCGCATTATGATCGACGCTGCCCTCCCGCACCAGCTCGTCCAAATGCTTGTCGTCGGTGCAGAACACGCAGCGGCGCGCGTTGCTGGCGGTCACGGCCGGGATGAGCGCTTCGACGTCCTTGGCCACCGAGCCTTCGCGAATCATGACATACATGCCGCGCCGCAGGCGCGCCTTGGCTTCCTCAGCCGTGACGCACTCATGATCGTTGCGAATGCCGACTGCCCGGTACACGTTGATGGCCTCTTCATCCAGTCCGGCGCCGTGACCGTCAATCCGCCCGCCATGCCGATGCGAGGACACCAATTTGTCCAGCATGCCGTCATCGCCGCGCCTCACGGAGGGATAATCCATCACCTCGGCCAATCCCAATACCCGAGGGTGGGCGTAGAATGGATCCAGGCTGGCTGCATCGAGAACGGCTCCGGCATGCTCGAACGGCGTGCAAGGAACGCAGGACGGCAGCATGATATATACATCGAGCGGCAGATTCTCGGAAGCGTCCAGCATATATTGAATGCCGTCCGTCCCGGCCACATTCGCGATTTCATGCGGATCGGCTATGACGGACGTGACGCCGTGAGGCAAGACGACGCGAGCGAATTCGGCCGGCGTGACCATGGCGGATTCAATATGAACATGCGTGTCGATGAAGGACGGGGCGATGTAGCGTCCCTCCGCATCGATGACGCGGGCGCCTTCATAGCTGCCGCCGATGCCTATGATCATGCCGTCCACAATCGCGACATCCCCTTCGATAATCTCGAGATTGAAGACATCGACGATTTTTCCATTCGTAATGACGAGGTCGGCAGGCGCCGTTCCGGCGGCTGCGGCAATCCGTTTGCTCCAATGTTGCTTGTTCCAATTCATGCGATTTTCACATTCCTTTGCTTTTGGTAGGATAATTGCAGAGTTCCGGGTACAACAAAAAAACTCTAGTCCAGCAACTAGAGTTTGACGGCAAGGAGCAAGACAGCCTGTCCCAGCGGGGAGCCATCCTCCGCGGCAGGCATTCTCTTCCTCGTAGTCAAACTATTTACGGTAGTTTGGTAGAAACGAATGGACCATATTTCCAAAATTATACGAAGACTATCCTATTCAATTCCCTACATTGTATCGGCCGGCCCTGTTTCCGTCAATGGATGCATAGGAAGCAAACGAATGCCTGCCCCAAAAACCCGCCTTCCTCGAAAAAAGGGCCAGTTAAAGAGGTTCCTTAACCGGCCCGGTGGCTCATGCGCATCCTGCAAGCTCCCGCTTGGAATCAAGCTTCGTGTTGCGCGAAATAGTCGAACAGATCCGCCTGCGCCTCCTCCAGATAGACGAGGCGCGGCTCGCGTTCAATTTTGATTTTCAGGCGCTGCGCCGTCTTCTCGAACAGATCGAGGCCTTCGTTCGACCGGATAATGAGCTTTTGCGGGCGTGCCCCCTTCTCCTCGATTAATTTAATCATATGATCAATGAATTCCTGCTCGAAATTTCCTTCATAAGCGACATGGAAGCCGACCGCGCTGCGGGTCTGCCGATCCACCCACAGGCAGAGCCGCGGGTAATACGGCCGCTCGGCCTCGCCCTGCACCGCGACGGGAGCGAAGAAATAATCGGTCTCCCACTGCCCCCGCTTCTCCGGAATGCGGCGCACAAGGTCCGTCAGCTTCGCGTCGTCGCTGTATTCATACTTCGCCGGACGCTTCAGGACGAATTCGGGATCGCGCCAGCCTTCGCTCCATTCCCCGTTCTCCTGCGCGCGGACCAACAGTTGGCCGGAGACCGGCGGCACGAGCAGCCGATCGTCCTTCTTGCATCGGGCGGCCAGGTCCACCGCTTGCTCCAAGGCGTTCGTCAGGAAGCGGACCTGCTTCCGGTCAAGCGTCCATGGTACAAGCCCCGGGTCATAGGCCCGGAACAGCGGCCAAGCGTTGCGGCCGCGAAAGCGGAAACCAAGCTCTTTGATTTGCGCCAAATCCTGCTTGTCCAGATCGGTCCGATCCTCGAATGTCACCATCATGCACTTTTGCCGGTTCAGCCAAGCATATTGATCATCCTGCTCCAGCATCATGTCCTGCAGGCTCTCCAGCCCCTCGGCGCCGCGGAAAACGGCCAGGCCGAACAGCTCTTCGTTCGATCCCATAATGGTGCAGTAGCCGACCTCTCCATCCTCCGGGTTGCATACGCCGAAGATCTCGGAGTCGGACACCCACTTCCAGCTTCCTTGTTTTTTGAAGGCTGCCGCCGCTTCATAGAGGCGATGCCATTCCGCCTGCTCTTCGGTTAACTCCACCGCTTCTTCATTGCGTTCCGTCTGTTCTACATCCGTTTTTGCCATAGAATTTCCTTCGTCCTCCTCTTCCTTGCTGCGCTCTGCCGCAAGCGCGCATCAATCCCCACAACGCCGCGCCTCTCTCAACCCATTGCCGGCAAGCCAAGCAAAAAACCCGCCCCTTTGCCCGGAACGGGTTCCATTGGTTCTGCTCAAACCCTAAAGCACCAATTTACTGCTTAATCAGTGACAAAAATTCCGCGCGCTGCGCCGCATCGTCCTTGAAGCTGCCCCGCGTCGACATTGTAACCGTCTTGCTGCCGGGCTTCTTGACGCCGCGGGAACACATGCATAAATGCTCGCCCTCCACGACCACCATCACGCCGTGCGGCTTCAACGCTTCTTCCATAATATCCGCGATTTCCGACGTGACCCGTTCCTGCACCTGCAGACGGCGCGTGACCGCTTCGACCAGCCGCGCCAGCTTGCTCAGGCCGGCAACCTGTCCGCTTGGAATATAGCCGATATGCACCTTGCCGAAGAAAGGCGCCATATGATGCTCGCACAAGCTGTAGTACGTAATGTCCTTCACGATGACGAGCTCCTCATGGGCTTCGTCGAAGGTGACCCCGAGCACGTCGCGCGGGTCGACCTCATACCCGCCGAAGATCTCTTCGTACATGCGGGTGACACGCGCCGGCGTCTCCTTCAGGCCTTCCCGATCGACGTCCTCGCCGATCAGCCTTAAAATTTCTTTTACGTGATGTTCGATCTTCTCGCGGTTCTCACCGACTTTGGAATTGACATAGTCTTTCAACCCAGCCATAATTGTGCCTCCTCCCGCCTAACGTGCCCATGGACGCGGGCCGTTCCGTTATTTCATTTTCTCTTGTTTTTTTGCATCATTTTCTGAGCTTGCTGCATCTGCTTGGCATTCAAATTATAGCCCATTTGTTTTGCCATTTTTTGCAGCATTTGCGGATCCGATTGCATCTTCTCCATCTGCTTGCGCAGGTAGAACACCCCGCCGGCAAAGCCGATAATGACACCCACGATGAGTGCGATAATCCCTACAACCCAAATCATCTGCTTATGGTCACCCCAACAAAAAATTAGTTAGATGAGGTTATTCAAAACGCCGTCTTTTCGAGGAATCCCGGCTTTTGAACACTCACTTCGATCTATCCGTGAGAAGGCATGGCTTCGCGGAACTCGTCCGCCATTATGATAGCATGTCCCTTCCAATATGACAAACGAATGGAATCTGTCCTGGATTCGTCCTGCGGCTCATTGCCCGCAAGGATTGCCCTCGAGACGGAGCAGGGTGATTTTCTTGTCCATGCCGCCGCCATAACCGACCAGCTTGCCGTCGGCTCCGATGACGCGGTGGCAGGGCACGATAATGGAGAGCGGATTGCGATTATTCGCTCCCCCGACAGCCCGCACCGCTCCCGGATTGCCGATCGCTTCCGCGATCTGCTTGTAGGACCGGGTCTCCCCGTAAGGGATGCCGGTCAATGCTTGCCATACCCGCCGCTGGAACGGCGTCCCTTGGATATCGAGCGTCAGATCGAACTCGCGGCGCGTTCCCGCAAAATACTCCTCCAGCTGCCGCTTGGCCTCCTGCAGCCGCTCCGGATGGCGCTGCAGCGCGACGCGGCCGTAGCTGCGGGCCGCCCGCCGCTGGAGCCCTTCCGCCGCCGACAACGCGTCTCCGAACTCGATCGCGAACAATCCGGTCGCGGTCGCAGCCAACGTCAGCGGACCGAGCGGGCTCTCCATCTCCTGCACATACAACGGCTCTTGCTGAGCTTCGGCGCGCTCCCGCGCTTGCATCACAGCTTCCTTCACCTTCGGTTCCTCCTCGCGGCTTAGCGCCGCTTCTAATATGCGCTTGGCGTCCGGCCCCCCGATCTGGCCGAGCGCCCAGGCCGCGGCGGCGCGGATATCCGGCCGCTCATCCGTGCGCAGCAGTCCTTCCAGGGCCGGGACGGCCTGGCGGTCGCGGAAATTGCCGAGCGCCGCGATCGCGTTGCGCTGGATCGGCTTCTTCCCGCGCCACGCCGCCGCGCTGCTGCCGAACTGGGACTTGAATTCCCGGTTCGACAGCGACAGCAGCGGCACGAGCAGCGGCTTCGCCTGCTCCGGATCGGGCTGCATCTCGGCATGATGGGTCCAATTCAGCCCGCGGTTCTTCGGGCATACGATCTGGCAAGTATCGCAGCCATACAGCCGATTGCCTATCTTGACCATCATCTCATGCGAAAGCATCTCCTTCGACTGCGTCTGGAACGAGATGCAGCGCTGCGCATTGAGCTGCCCGGGACCGGCGAAGGCTCCCGTCGGACAGGCATCGAGGCAGCGCGTGCATTCCCCGCAATCCTCGGTCAGCGGGTGATCCGGCGGCAGCGGCAGATTCGTAATCATTTCCCCCAAGTAGATCCACGATCCCCACTTCGGAGAAATAATCGAGCAGTTCTTGCCGCTGAAGCCGATGCCGGATCGCTCAGCGACCGCCCGGTCGCACAGCTCGCCCGTGTCTACCATGCTCTTCACCCGTACCTCCGGCACCCGCTCGCGCAGGAACTGCTCCAGCCGCTGCAGCCGGTCCCTCAGCACCTGGTGGTAGTCCAATCCCCAGGCGGTCCGGGCGAACATTCCGCGGTACGCGCCCGGCTCCGACTTCGGACCGCCCTCCAGCTTGGACGGATAAGCAACCGCAATCGCGATAATGGAACGCGCCCCGTCCAGCAGCAGCGCAGGCTGCGTCCGCTTGTCCAGGTCCGGCTCCTCGAACCCGGACGCATACCCTTGATCGATGGAATGCTGCAGGCGCGCCTTCAATTCGGTGAACGGGTCTGCCGTCGTGAAGCCGACCTGGTCGATGCCCAGGGAAGGCGCCGCGTCAATAATCTCCTGCTTGAGCCGCTGCCACCGTTCCGCTTCCCGGCTCGCCTCGGCCCCGGCCGCTTGATTGGTTCCGTATGGGGTCCATCGTGTCGTGTGCTTCTGTTCCGCCATCCCGTTCACCTCCTTCTTGGATGTCGCTCCTGCGGATCGCCGCGCTCTAAATGCAGAACGGCCCCCTAGCTCCGGGTATCGGATTCCCCAGAGCAGGCGCCGCTCCTGTTACGGTCTGACTTCCCTGCTTTTCCATTGATCCCCCGACATTCCTTGCTCCCCGGCCTCCGGCCCGCACCGGAAGGCTCTCATTCCGGCTGGACCGACTGCTTCCAGTCGTCGTAATACCGGCGCACCTCATCGTCCCAGAACGGAGGCCGGCGATGCCCAATCCGTTCCAACACCGCGTCGAGGCCGGCGGTAATCTTGCGCTCCACCAGTTCAGGATAATGGTATATATGCCGGTTCTGCTCATACTCGTCCTGATCCACCACATTCACCTGGCCGCCAGGCATCTGAATGACGTCCAGATCGTAATCGATATAGGTGAAAATGTTGTCCGTACGGTACGGCGGCGAGGCAATATTGCAGTAGTAGCGTATGCCATGATCCTCGATTAGCGCCACCACATTGAACCACTGCTTCGGAATGAGGAACGTAACGGCAGGAATTTTGCTGTTCCATTGCTTCCCGTCCGCTTCCCTGATCGGAGTCTGGCTGTTAATCAGCACGAACATTCCTTCAGCGGCATGCTCGGGATGCACGAGCGAGGAGGGCACGATCCAGTTCTCCAGCCACATCCGGTGCAAATGGCCATCGTGTTTGAAACTTTTCACAAGGGCTTTCTCATAACGTTCCATGCGTTTTCCTCGGCTTTACTTCATTTCTCTTCACTTATTATTAATAGAAAAGCATATCTTCACCCCGATTGCAACGGTTGTAAAGATATGCCTTCCCATTCGGCGACAAATGTTCAATTCAGAGACAGCTAGCCGGTAACAATCCGAAGCTGCTTCAATGAACGCAAGACATGCTGGGCCCCGTATCCCAATGCCTCGAACCAAGGCAGCACGAATTCCGTATGCTCATCCGCAGCAATCATAATGTTGCGGACCTTGCGCTGCTGGAATTTCTGTTCCATTCCGGCGACAAGCGCCTTGCCTACGCCTTGGTTGCGGAATTCCGGGTGCACGGCCAGACGATAGTAGTACCCGTTGTTGCGATCGATGGTGCCGATAGCCAATCCGACCATGATCGTCTCCCCGTCCGGGTTCTCCTGTTCCGCGATGAGCACAAGCTCTCCGTCCAAGGACAACTGGCGCGCGAAGGCATCCAGCGTCTTCTCGCAACATTCCTCGGACAGCGATTCCTTCAATAACTGAGTAGCCGGCAAATAATCCGCCAAACGAAAGGATCGAACGTTCATGTCTTACTCTCCCTCATCCTGAGCTTGGTGTAAAATTCGGTTCTCTTCTCTATCTGTGAACAAACAGTCTACGCCAACGGACATCCATTAAGCTCTCATTCCATTATATATAGTATTTACAAATACGACAAAAATCGCGAAATTCCTTCTTTATCATTCAGATTCGCGTAAAAACGCCGAAAAAACACGGTTTTCCTCGTGTAAGCGTTTTAAATAAAGCGTTTACATTACTTTCGGGTCCATAGGTATAAATAATTGGCACTTGTGCCAATTTTGTGACGAACCCTGCGAATGCGGCGCTACGTTTGAAAGCATTCTATAATGGGTAATCATATAAAGTCAGGCCCTATGACAAAGCTCTGACTTTTGAAACATTTATGTTGATTTATTAGCCCGACTCATGGTTAAATGAGTATATACATCACTTACATATTTTTTGGGAGGAATGAACGATGGCACATCAATTACCAGCTCTTCCGTACGCGAACAACGCATTGGAGCCTCACATCGACGAGACGACGATGATGATTCACCATGACCGTCACCACAACACATATGTGACGAACCTGAATGCGGCGTTGGAATCTGCCCCTGAATTGCAGTCCAAATCCGTAGAGGACCTCATCTCCGATCTGAACAGCGTTCCCGAGAGCATCCGCACGGCAGTCCGCAACAACGGCGGCGGCCATGCGAACCACTCCCTGTTCTGGGAGACCATCGGACCGAACGGCGGCGGACAACCGTCCGGCAAGCTGGCGGAAGCAATCGACAAGGAGCTTGGCGGATTCGACAAGTTCAAGGAAGATTTCGCCAAAGCGGCTGCGACTCGCTTCGGCTCCGGCTGGGCTTGGCTGGCAGTCGACAAAGACGGCAAGCTGTCCGTATCCAGCACGCCGAACCAAGACAGCCCGCTGATGGAAGGCAAGACTCCGATTCTCGGCCTGGACGTATGGGAGCATGCCTACTACCTGAAATATCAGAACAAGCGCCCAGACTACATCGCTGCGTTCTGGAACGTCGTCAACTGGCCAGCGGTTGAAAAGAAATACGAAGAAGCTGCAAAATAAGGAATGAAATAAGGGACTGTTCCCCGGGTCTTTCTAGACTTGGAGACGGTCCCTTTTCGCATGCTCCCGTCAGCCGCGTTCCGCATGCTCCTTCCGGCGCCGGCCCGATCGATAACGGTATACCGCATAGAAGCCGCCCGTCAGCGCCGCATAGAGAACCAGCACGGCCGGAATCTTCAGGCCGTCCTCCAGCAGCTGCTCCCCGATGAAGGCAAAGACTAGCATCACCGGGAGCTTGCCTGCCGCCGTAGCGAGCACAAAAGAAACGAACGGCACCGACACGAGCGCCGCATACACATTGATCGCGATAGCGGGAAGCACCGGAATCGTTCGGGCGATGAAGATCGATGTAACCGGATGACGTTCCATCGCGGCGTTCAGCTTGTGCAGCAGGGCGACCCGCTCCAGGTATCGTCTGCCCTGCTCCTGCCATCCGTGCCGGATCGCCAGGAACATGACGGCCGCCCCCAGCGTGGAAGCGGCTGTATTCATCAACCCGCCCAGCCATAATCCATACGCGGCTCCCATTACGCCCCCGACGACCCCGAACGGGATGACGGGAAAGAGGGAAGCGAGCGCCGCCAGGATGAACATTTGCGCGGCGATGGCCGCATCGCGGGAGGACTTCAAGCTCTCTATCCAATGAAGAATCTCCTCCCGGCCGAACCAGACCCCGGCCATAGCCAGCATATAGATGGCTGCGGTGACCCATTTCCCCATGCCTTCACCTCGTTTTCCTCGAACGGTACAAGCCTTTGTTCATTCTATTGCAAAATCTCCGCACAATCTATTTCTCCCAGCCTTTCTGATTACCCGCAGCATGAATAACTTATGACGGAAATCCCTAGTCGCTGTCTCATGCCCCGTTCACCCTCTTACAGCCACCTATCCCCTTCGCTCCTCCGCCCTCATTCGCTTGCGGTCTTGCACATTGCGTCTGCCCGCTACGCCTGCCTCTCCGGCTTGCCCAGCGGCCCGTATTGCTGCAGCAGGTCCCACATCGCCTTCACCGGGGGAGACATCCAACGTTCCTTGTGATGACAGCGGTAAATGAACCGCTTCAGCCTCTCCTCCGGGAGGCGGATTGCGATCAGCGTTCCGTTCGCCGCCTCCTGGCTCACGGCCCGTTCCGACAGCAGCGTCACGCCCTGTCCGTGGATAACGGCCCGCTTAATCGCCTCGATCGAGTTCATGTGCAGCCGCGAGCTCAGCTTGATCCGGTGAGCGTCCGCCCATTCGAGCATGATACGCCGCGTCGCCGATTGGGTATCGTGGAAAATAAACGGCTCCTGTCCCATCCGTTCAGCCGTCGGCACTTCTTCCCGCGCCAGCGGATGCCCGGGCGGCACGACGAGCACCAGCTCGTCCTCCAGCCAGACCTGCTGATGAAAATCGTCGGCCTCGAACGGCTGCGACGAGATAATGCCGATATCCAGCTCATGCTGGCGCAGCCGCTCCTCGATCGCCGGGGCCGTCTGAATCTCGAGATGCACCGTAACGTCGGGGTACCGCGTAGCGAAGGCGTGGAGCACATCCGGCAGCAAATACGCCCCCGGCACATGGCTGGCGCCGATCCGCACCGTGCCCCGGCCGCCCTCCGTGAACTCTCCCATGACATGATAGGTCTCCTCCATCAAGGCATGGATGCGGCGCGCATAATGATGCAACGCCTCGCCCGCTTCCGTCAGCACCAGCTTTCCGCTCCGCGGCTCGAACAGGGGCATCCCGAATTCGTCCTCCAGGCTTTTCAGATGGAACGTGACCGTCGGCTGCTTGACGCCCAATATATCGGCTACCGCCGTAATCTTTTGATATTTGGCCAGCAGGGCCACGATCTGCAGCTTCATTATGTTCACGGAACCGCTCCTCTCTCAGTCAAGTCAACGCCATGCCCCCATCATAGAGAAAATCTATACAAAGCGATAGAGATTAACAAAAACTTTAACCATACCTTTACATCACGAAAACATTAGCATGAACTTCCGCCCGTACAATGTGGCTAATCGAAGGCAAGAGAACGCAAGGAGGCACCATCTCATGGATGTTCATATCGAGAGCTTGACCAAATCATTCGGCAACGCGCCGGCCCTCCGGAACGTATCGCTCACGATCCGGTCCGGCGAGTTCACGACGCTCCTCGGCCCGTCCGGCTGCGGCAAGACGACGCTGCTCCGCCTGATCGCCGGCCTCGAGACCCCGGACAGCGGAGAGATCCGCTTCGGGGAAGAGACGATCTTCTCGGCGGCGAAGCGAATTCACAAGCCGGTTCACAAGCGGGGACTCGGCATGGTATTTCAAGATTTCGCCCTGTGGCCGCATATGACCGTATTTGAAAATGTCGCCTTCGGGCTGCGGGCGGCCGGACGCACCGCCGGCTTGAAGGACAAGGTGCAGGAAGCGATTCGCTCGGTCCGCCTCGCCGGCTTCGAGCAGCGGCGCCCGTCCCAGTTGTCCGGCGGGCAGCAGCAGCGGGTCGCCTTCGCCCGCGCGATCGTGACTGAGCCGCAGCTCATTCTGTTCGACGAGCCGCTCAGCGCGCTCGACGCCGTGCTGCGGGAAGAGATGAAGGCGGAGCTGATGGCTCTGGTCCGCGCTCTCGGCATGACCGCCCTGTATGTGACGCATGACCAGACCGAGGCGATGTCGATGTCCGATCGGATTATCGTCATGCAGGGCGGGAAGATCCTGCAGGCGGCCGCGCCTGAGCATATTTACCGCGCTCCCGCCAATCCGTTCGTCGCCCGCTTCGTCGGCCGTTCGAACTGGATTGACGGAGAGCTGGAGATGTTCCGTCCGGAGCATATCCGCTGGACGGGGACCGCGCACGATCGCTCCTGGAAGGGCAGAGTGATTCACACCGGCTATATGGGAGAACGGTACGAGCTTCAGATTGAAGTGGAAGCCCACGGCGTGTGGACGGCCTATCATCACGAACGGCTGCCTGTCGGAACCCCTGTCACCGTATACGTCTCCCCGCAGCATATCCATGGCATGAACATGAAGGAGGACATTGCAGTATGAAAAAGAACGAACGTTTCTCCCTGCGCATGATGTCGTTGTTGACCGTGCTGATGCTGGCCTGGCTGACCGCCGCCTGCGGCTCGGCCGCGCCGTCCGGTCAATCCGGCGAAGCCGCGCCCGCCGCGCCGCAGGCCGCGAAGACAGATTCCGGCGACAGCGGCAAGCTGGTCATTTACACCGCCGGGCCCAAAAATTTATCCGAAGCGATCAAGCAGGGCTTCGAAGCGAAGACCGGCATCGCGATCGAGCAGTTCGAAGGCACGACCGGCAAGGTGCTGGCGCGGCTGGAAGCGGAAAAGAGCAATCCGGTTGCCGATATCGTCATCCTCGCATCCTGGCCGTCGGCGATGGGAATGAAGTCGGCCGGGTGGACGCAGAGCTACAAGGAGGCCGACGGCGCCGACAAGCTGTATAAAGAATGGATGGACCCGGATTATCATTTCTTCGGCTACAGCGCGTCCGCCCTTGGCATTACGTATAACACGAAGCTCGTACAGGAGCCGCCGAAGGACTGGTCCGACTTCACGGCCCCCGAATGGAAAGGAGCCGTCACGATCCCGGATCCTTCGCTGTCCGGCTCGGCACTCGACTTCATTGCCGGCTACCTGAATGACAAGGGCGAAGACAGCTGGTCCCTGTTCGAGCAGCTGCAGGCCAACGGGGTCGAGATGGCGGGCGCGAACAAGGAAGCGCTTGATCCGGTTATTACCGGGGCCAAAAGCTCCGTGCTCGCCGGGGTCGATTATATGGCCTACAGCGCCAAGGCCAAGGGCGAGCCGGTCGAGATGGTCTATCCCGCGAGCGGAACCGTCATCAATGTTCGCCCGGCCATGATTTTGAAGGATGCGCCGCATGCGGACAACGCGAAGCGGTTCATCGATTACTTGCTGTCCAATGAAGCCCAGAACCTGGTCGCCGACGCCTACCTCCTGCCCGGCCGCCAGGACATTCCGGCCAAGGATCGCGCAGGCGTGGCCGATATTCCGGTGCTGAATATCGATTGGGACTGGATGAATGCGAACAGCGACGCGATCAGCGCGCGCTTCCTCGACTTGTACAAACCATAAGGAAACGGAGACGCCGAGATGGCAACGACACGATGGAACTATAAAACGCTCGGAGCGGTCCTCGCCCTTGTCTTGCTGGCGGCGCTCATCGCCGCTCCGCTCTGGATGATCCTGCTGACGGGCGTCCGGAACGGAACGGCCCTCGATCTCGGGGCGCCGTTCCGTATCCTGGCTAACCCGCAGCTGGCGCAGGTGATGTGGAATACGATCCAGCTCGGCGCATGGGTCGTGCTCGGCGCTACCCTGCTGGCCCTGCCGATGGCGATCCTGTCGGCCAAAACCTCGATCGGGCGCCACGGCTGGCTCGATGTCGTGCTTATTATCCCGTTCATGACCCCGCCCTACATCGGGTCGATGGGGTGGATTTTATTCATGCAGCGCCGGGGCTTCCTCGAGCAGCTGCTCCCGTCCGCCGAAGCGGTCACCCCGCTATTCTTCAGCCTGTTCGGCATGGTCGCCGTCATGAGCCTGCATCTGTTCCCGTTCCTGTACTTGATTCTGCGGAACGCGCTGCAGCGCATCGGCACCGGCTGCGAGGAAGCCGCGGCGCTGCATGGCGCAGGCTGCGGCTATCGGCTGCGGCGCGTCGTCCTGCCGCTGCTGCTGTCCAGCTACGCCATGGGAGCGCTGCTCGTCTTCGTCAAGACGATAGCCGAATTCGGAACGCCGGCCACCTTCGGCCGCAGGATCGGCTTCTATGTCATGACGAGCGAAATTCACAACTACATCTCCAGTTGGCCGATCGATTTCGGCAAGGCGGCATCCCTGGCTTCGCTGCTGCTCGGCGGCTGTCTCCTGTTCTGGTACGCCCAGAGCGTCATTACCCGCCGCTTCCATTACCCGGTCATCGGCGGCCGAGGCGGACGCGAGACGGAGCGCCGCTTGACCGGCTGGAGGAAGGGAGCCGCCTGGGGCTTTGTGGCCGCCTTGCTCGCCGCGTCCATCGGCGTGCCCTATTTTTCTATCATTGCCGCATCGCTGCAGAAGCTGCGCGGCCACGGGCTGGCCTGGCACAATTTCACCCCGGCCCACTATGCGGAGCTGCTGCGCCCCGGCTCCCCCGGCATGCAGGCGCTGGGGAACAGCGTCGGCCTGGCGCTGCTCTCCGCCTCCATCGGCACGCTTCTCGGCCTGTTCCTGGCCTTGATCATCGGCTCGGCCAAGACGGCCGCGCAGCGCGTGACCGATGCCTTCAGCCTGCTGCCGAACATGGTTCCCGGCATCGTCCTCGTCGTCGGGCTCATTCTGTTCTGGAATTCGCCCTGGATGCCATTGCCGCTGTACAACACCTACGGCATGGTCGTCCTCACCTACTCGGTGCTGTTCCTGCCCTATTCGGTGCAATATATCAAGTCCGGCCTCGGACAGATCGACCGCTCGCTCCTTCAGGCCGGCCGGGTATTCGGCGGCACGGGAGCGTACGCCTTCCGGCGCATTCTGCTGCCCCTGCTCGTGCCGGGCATGCTGGCCGGCTGGATGATGAGCTTCACCATCTCCATCCGGGAGCTGGTCGCTTCGCTCCTGATTCTGCCGCCTTCGATGCAGGTGTCGGCAACCTATATTTTCGCCCAATTCGAGCAGGGCGAAGTCTCGCTGGGCATGGCGATGGCCGTCGTCTCGGTCGGGCTGACGACGATTCTGCTGCTTGTTGTGAACTACTTCGGGGCGGACAGGAAGTGATGGACCGATGTTGAATGTGACAGTATGGGGAGGAGCGGGCGAACATGGCCGTTCCTGCTATTACATACAACATGACGAATGCGCCGTGCTGCTCGACTGCGGCGGCAAAAAGGAGGAAGGAGGTGTCTATCCCCTGCTTGACCCGGATCGGATTCGCGCCATCGAGGCCGTGTTCCTGTCGCATGCCCATGAGGATCACTCGATGGCCCTCCCCCTGCTGTACCGATCCGGCTATGCCGGGGAAGTATGGACGTCCCGGGCGACCGCGTCGCAGCTGCCCGCCTATTTCCAGGCCTGGCGCAGCTATGCGCAGGGCGCCGGCTCGATCGTCCCGTACGGGGAAGACGATGTGCGGCTCATCCGCTTCCGCTACGTGGAAGACGAAGCCCCGCCGGGACGATGGTTCGCCGCTTCGCCCCAGGTGCGGGCCTGCTGGGGCCCTAGCGGCCACGCGCTCGGAGCCATCTGGCTCCTGCTCGACATCCGGGGCCAGCGGGTATTTTATTCCGGCGATTATTGCGCCGAATCGCTGCTGCTGAAGGCGGAACCGCCGGGGTATTCCCGCTGCGTCGGCGCGCCGCCTGGGGCCGAGAAGGTGGACGTCTCGATTATCGACGCCGCCTACGGCGAAGATGCGAGGCGGCAGCAGGAGCTGCTGTCCCGGCTGGGCGCCAAGATTGAAGAAGTGCTCCGGCGGGGCGGACACGTGCTGCTGCCCGTTCCGCTGTTCGGCCGCAGCCAGGAGCTGCTGCTCTGGCTGCACGAGCGCTTCCCCGGGCAGCCGCTGGCCGCCGAGTCCGCCATCGCGGACGCGGCCGCTATGTACCGGCAATGGCCGCAATGGTTCCAGGCCGACGCCGTGGAACGCCTGCAGCGCTGCTTGCGCTCTCCGCGGCTCTCCCTCGTCGGCAGCGATGGCGAGCGGATGCGGGTGCTGGAGGGACCGCCGCGGGTCATCCTCGTCACCGACGGCATGATGCATACACCCGCAGCCCGTTTCTATTACGAGCAGCTCAATACCCGGAAGCGCAACGCCGTGCTGTTCACCGGACACCTCGGCCGAGACAGCTTCGGAGCGGCCGTCGCGGCCGGCTCCACCTGCGAGGTGCGCCGGTTCCGCTACAAAATCCATCAAGGCCTGCCCGATGTGCAGCAGATGATGGACGCCATGCCGTCTGCCGCGACGATATTGGCGCATGCGCCCAAGGAGATGACCGACCGGCTGCAGCAGAAGCTTCGCCAGCTCGGTTACCAGGGGCTGCATTCCTTGCGTCCCGGATGCTCCATCCGGATATAACATGGAACGGAAAGGTGGAATACCGATGTCCAACCGAATTTCCCTTCATTACCGCACTTGGATCGGAATCTTCGCGCTCCTCATCGCGTTGGCTTCCTTCGCAGCGTCCGCGGCCCCCGCTTCCTCGTCAGCGGCGCCGCAGCCGATGACGCCCGATTACGAAGTCAAACTGTTCCTGGATCCGAGCCTTGTGCTCGATGCCAATCACGGGCTGGCTCCCGCTGTCCGGACCTATTTCCAGACAGGCGCCGCCGAGAAGATCCGGGTCCAGTTCCTGGACACGAATGATCAGCGTATCAATCAGGAAGGCTGGTATGTCCGGCTCCGCAAAAAAGAGAACGACGCCAGCAATAAATTCGAGATTGTGTACAAGAAGCGTTATCCTGTCGAGAATGGCAATCTGAATGCGGCGCTCGCCCAGGCGGCCCGGGACGGCTTTACCGCGAACGACACGAATTACGAAGCCCAGGTCGATTGGGGGTACGCCAAGCAGACGCTGAGCATCTCACGCAAGAAAAAAGTGAAAAAAGACGGCTTCAGCGGCATGGCCCTGCCTGATCTGGCGGCCTCCCGCACCTGGGCGATCGACGAAGCGCCCGGAAAATTCGTCAATTGGAGCGCGCCGCAATGGGGCGTGAACCAGCTTCAAGCCGTTCAGAAGCTGTACGGCCCCGTGAACGCCACCCGCTCCAGCGGGCTGTGGGACGGGGGCAAAATCGACATTGAAGTATGGGAGATCAAAAATGAAGCCGGCACCGGCTTTGAGTACATCGTCGAGGCCTCCTTCAAGGAGACGGACGGAGCGGCGGCCGCCGCCAAAAAAGCGGAGCTGGAAGCCGACCTGACCCAAGCGGGCTGGCTGCTCCCGGTCGACCAATTGAAGACCCAGCTTATTTTGCAGCGCTATTAAGCCGCAAGGCCAGCCCGATTTCCTTGAGGCTGGCCTTGTTCCTTATAAAATATGAGACAGACACGCGACCGGCGTACATCCGGTAATCAGCTTTTCCCCGTCGCTGTAACCTTCTTCCCTGTCCTTCAGCTCCCGCACGAGCACCTGCCGCCAATATGCCACCCGCTCCTGGACGGCGGCATCGCCGATCGCATTGTGAAGCTCCTGCGGATCATGAACGAGATCAAAATATTGCTCCACGCCGGTCTGAGAATACCAGATAAACTTCTCCTTGCCGTTCGTCACCCAATGCGTCGAAGCCATTCCCTGTGCGTGCTCCCCGTGCAAATAGTCGCGCCATTCCCGTTCCCGGCCGCGCGCCGCCGCAAGCACGCTCTTCCCGTCCACGCCCGCCGGGATCGGCACGCCCGCGGCATCGAGCAGCGTCGGCATAATATCCCGCATCTCGACGAGATCCTCGACGACGCTGCCCCGCTTCAAGCCGAGCCGGTTGCCCGGATCGTTCACGATGAACGGCACGCGGGCGCTTCCTTCATACGGCAGCGATTTGCGGAACAGATTGTGGTCGCCCAGCAGCTCCCCGTGATCCGACGTGAACAGGATGACCGTATTCCGCAGCTCTCCGTATTCGTCCAGCATTTGCAGGAAGCGGCCGATCTGATGATCGAGATGCGTAATCAGCGCATAGTAGGCGGCCCTCGCCTGCTTCAGCCTCCGCTTCGGCACAATGCCGCGGGACGTAACCGGGCTGAGCCCTTCCCGTGCTTCATCCTCCGTGTCCGCCCAATCTCCGACCGGCGGATCCGGGATCTCCTCGTCCTTATACATATCGAGATACGCTTGCGGCGGATCGAAGGGCGGATGCGGGCGCACGAACGACATCCAGAGGAAGAACGGTTTGCCCGGATCTCGGCGCCGCAAAAAATCAATGGACTGCGTAACTGTCCAATTCGTCGGATGCAGCATCTCTGGCAGATGCCATGGACGGGCCACCGTCGACGCGTTGCAATCCAGGCCAAGGTCGGTTAGATCTGCGCCGGGGACGCGTTCTCTAAGCCAGATCACATAATCATCTGCTTCATCAAAATGAGCCTGCGATGGCGTATTGCGGTTCCGGTTATGATGCAAATAGCCGTCATGCAGCACGACGTTATGGAATCCGAGCAGATTCCGTGCCGGATAGACATGCATTTTTCCGACACACTGGGTATGGTATCCTGCGCCCGCCAATTCGCCCGGAAGCGTCGTCTCATAATTCCAGGGTACACAATCCCGGTAGCCAACTCGCCCATGGGAGGTCTGGGACTGCCCTGTAAAAATCGCCGCCCGCGCCGGAACGCACGACGGAGTCGCCGTATAGGCGCGATCGAACCGAACCCCTGTTCGGGCCAACTCATCCAGGTTCGGGGTCTCAACCAGCGGATGACCGGCGATGCTCAGGCAATCGAAGCGCATTTGATCCACCGTGATTAGAAGAACGTTGGGACGCGCCGTCTCGTTGGCTGTCATCGTTCCATCTCCTTTGCCTCTAAAAGATAAGTTCAATTGAAAGCCCTATCATTCTGCAACCATTTTATCATAACGAACGAAAGATTGGTTGGTTTTCTCCAAACCCCACTCACATTCCACGGGAATACAAGCTTTTTTCAAAAAACAAACGCCTCCCTCTTTTAACTTTCTTCCATTTTGGTTGAAAGTCAGTTATACTAGCAGAAGAGGCACCGCAAAGCATATCAGTCACAAGAATGGGGATGAAGCGATGAGCGACACTCCGAACGCCAGAAAATTACTGGGTTATCCCGCTATTCTTTTGCAATTATTTCTTACGTTCCTCAAGATCGGCCCGACGACCTTCGGCGGCGGGTATGCGATTCTGCCAATCATCGACCGGGAAGTGACGCAGAAGCGCCAATGGCTCGGCGAACAGGAAATGGCGGAAATCACCGCCTTGTCCGGCGCCGCCCCGGGAGGGATCGGCCTCAATGTTGCCGCTCTTGTCGGCTACCGGATTGCAGGCCTTCCCGGCCTGATCGCGGCCATTACGGGGATTGCCTTGCCCACCGTCCTCATCATGCTTGCGCTCGGGATCGCAGCCGGCTGGTTCCGCAGCAATTCTTACGTGCAGGGAGCGCTTGCGGGCATGAAGCCGACGGTCATCGCCCTGATCGTATACGCCGCCTTCCGCATGGGTAGAGATGCCTTGCGTCACGTTTTCGGCTGGACCGTATCCTTATTGTCCGTAGCCTTGCTGCTGTGGACCCCGTTCAATCCAATTGCCGTGCTTGCCATCGGAGCGGCGGCCGGCCTTGTGGCGGAATGGTTCCGGCACCGCAGATTGCGTCGCCATGAGGGCGCCTATGCCGCCTCTTCGCTCCACCCTCCTTCCTCCCCCCGTCAGATAAAGAAGGAACAAGGCTAGACGATGAATCCCGAATCGCCCAGAAAGAAGGATGCAGCATGCTTTGGGACTTATTTTGGACGTTTTTCAAACTGGGCTTCGTCTCGTTCGGCGGCGGCTATGCCATGCTGCCGGTCATTGAGCATGAAGCGTTGAGACATCAATGGCTGACCGCCTCGCAATATCCCGAAGCCGTCGCACTGGCCGGCATGGCTCCCGGACCTATCGCGATGAACAGCGCCGTATACGTCGGCTATACCGCGGCGGGCTGGCCGGGCAGCCTCATGGCCGCGTTCGGCATCGCGCTGCCGTCGGCCATCATCATGTTCGCCGTTGCCACATTTTTCTATCGCGTGTATGATAATCATTGGGTGCAGTCCGCATTGGACGGAATGAAGCCTGCCGTCGTGGCGCTGATTGCCTTGGCGGCGGTCAACATGACGCGCCACGCAGGCTATCTGGACGGCTGGACGATCAGCTCGGCCTGGCCGGCCCTTTTGTTTATCGCCGCCTTGTTCGCACTGATTGGGCTTCGATTGCATCCAATCACGGTCATCATATTGTCTGGAATAGCGGGGATGGTAATCTATGGGTAATACATTGGAGCAACGCATCCCTTCCAAAAAGGGAAAAGAACTGTTTCAACGAATCCGCCGCGCGCCGGAAATATCGAAAACTGATCTGGTCAGCGAGAGCGGGCTTACCGTAAGCACGCTGACCCGTGTACTCGAGGAATTGACGGCGCTCGGCCTTATCGCAGAGAGCGGCTTCGGCGCCTCCACGGGCGGACGGCGTCCGATTCTGTACCGTGTCCGCGCGGAATACGGCCATGCCTTCGGGCTTGATATCTCCCGAACTTCATCCCGGCTCGTCCTGCTGGACACGGCAGGACAGATGAAGGCGGCCCACGTCATCGAGATGAACGGCCAGATGACGCCGGAACGGCTCATGGAACGCGTAACGGACCATATTCATACATGGATGGACGAGTACCGGCTGAATTCGGACACGGCACTCGGTCTTGGCATTGGCGCTGTCGGACCGTTGGACCGGTTTGACGGCGTCATTTTACAGCCGGAATATTTCCCTGCTCCCGGGTGGGAGAACGTGCCTATCGTCGCCGAACTGGAGCGGCGGCTGCGGCTTCCCGTTCTGCTGGACAACGGCGCGAATACCGCCATCCGGGCCGAGGCTTGGGCGAACCGCTCCATGGACGTGCGCCACATGCTGTACGTTCATGTCGGGATCGGTCTTCGCTCGGCGATGATGTCCGATGGCAAGCTTATCTACGGAGCCGTCGACATGGAAGGGGCGCTCGGCCAAATGATCATTCAGGCCGACGGCATCCCTAACCGCTCCGCGAACGGCAACTACGGCTGCCTTGACTCCTATGCGACCATCTACGCGCTGGAGCGCGAAGCGAACGCGATGCTGCGCATCGGCCGGCGCAGCCTGCTGGAGCATATCGTGCCGCGCGGGGAGCCTGCCGCATTCCCGCATATTATCGAGGCGCTGAAGAAGCACGATCCGCTCGTCACCGAGCTGGTCACCCAAGCGGCAACCTACTTTGGCGTCGGACTTGCCAACCTGCTTAATGTGCTCCATCCGGAGCGCGTCGTGCTGGGCGGACCGTTCATGAACATTAACGATCTCTATTTCTATACCGCGACGCAGACAGCGATTCGCAAAACCTATCATTACCCGCAATATCAGGTCGTCTTCAGCAAGGGCAGCTACGGCGAAGACGCCCTGGCGGTCGGCGGAGCGCTCATGGTGCTGGATCAGCTGACGGCGCCTGTCCCGCCTTCCCCGGCGATGCACATGTAGTGCAATACCCTTAAGCACAAGAAACACTGCCTGCCGAGACTCGGCAGAGAGGCCGCTGCAGCACGATATCGGGACAGCCACAGAACGATAGAGCCCATGGCCGCAAACGATAAAAGCATGCCGCTACAGACGAGATAGCTCACGGCCGCAGACGATACACCATACCGCCACAGAACGTTAAATTAAAGCACTTAAGCACAACAACCTTTAAGCCTTGAGCGCAACATCGCATACACGAAGCCCGCAGCAGCGTACAATTCTGAACACGATAGATGTGCGTATAATATCATCTACAATCGTATTGTCCGAGCGATTCTATCTGAGCCAAGGAGGCGATCACGATGACTTACATCAACCAACAATCGGACGATCCGCCGCGGCCTTGCTGCGCCGCAGCGCGCGGCACCTCCCTCTCGGCAGAACCGGCAGCCGAAGATCGCCTAAGCGGGCCAGCCGGCCCCGATGGCTCCGGACTCCAGGCATCCACTTCTTCGAAGGGCCTGGACAATACTGCGGCTCCCGTCCCGCCGGACGAGTCTATCCAAGCCCAGGCCGCACGGCAGCTGCTGGCCAACCTAGACAGAGGCGCTCCGTCTCGCCCGTCCCTTGACAGCTTCATCCTCCTGGAAGGCGGGACTTTCGCCATGGGCTCGGAGGATGCCGAAGCATTTCCGGCAGACGGAGAAGGGCCGATCCGGGAAGTCACGGTTGGCCCCTTCCGGATTGCTCCTTACGCCGTCACCAATGAAGAATTCGCCCGCTTCGTCGCGGCGACGGGTTATATAACCGAAGCGGAGCGCTTCGGCTGGTCCTACGTCTTCCATCTGCTTGCTCCCGATCTGGAAGAGGACCACATTATCGGCCGCCCGCAGGGAACGCCCTGGTGGCTTGGCGTCCGACAGGCCTGCTGGCACCGCCCGGAAGGCCCCGGCAGCAGCGTCGCCGAACGGATGGACCACCCCGTCATCCACGTGTCATGGCATGATGCCCAGGCCTACTGCGAATGGGCTGGCACACGCCTCCCCACCGAGAGCGAGTGGGAGTTCGCCGCCCGCGGCGGACTGGAGCGCAGACGCTACCCTTGGGGCGACCTGCTGAAGCCGGACGGAAAGCATCGCTGTAACATATGGCAGGGCAAATTCCCCGTCAAAAACAACGCCAGCGACGGATACATCGGCACCGCTCCCGTCGACGCCTTCGAGCCGAACGGCTACGGACTGTACAACGTCGCCGGCAACGTATGGGAATGGTGCGCGGATTGGTTCACCGCCAACCCGGACGAGCGCGGCCCGGCCGTTCAGCCCCGCGGACCGCAGACAGGTACGGAACGCGTGATGAAAGGCGGTTCCTACCTATGCCACAAATCATACTGCAACCGCTACCGCGTCGGCGCACGGAGCAAAAACACTCCCGACAGCTCCACCGGCAACCTCGGCTTCCGCTGCGCAGCCGACGCCAACTAGCCAACGCTACCCAATGCCTTTCCGCCCAAGAGATCTTGCCATCACGGAGAGGCAGACCAGACCCAATACCCAATAGCCAAGACCCGGAGGCCTCATTACCTCCGGTTTTTTACGCCGCTTTCTCGGGAGCCTTCTTTCCTCGGGACCGCTTGCTCCCGTCATCCTGCCATTGCTCATTTTCCACTACTGTCCTGTTCTCACCTCGGCTAGCAAGACTAATACGCACCTTCGCTCTCCTGTCTAGTGCCCATCCCTGCTGCCCAGATGATTCCCCGCTTCCACTATCCTGTCTAGTACTCACTTCGCTATCCTCACTCTTGCTCGCTACAATTCTCAAGCTTGCTCACTTCCGGGTCTTCTCCTTGTGCCCATTATTGACAGAGTCATCTCTTGTCGAAGCAAGCAGCCACTATGATTAGGTCCTTTTCATCATTATCCCATCCGCTCAAGCTGACTCAATGGGATATTGGCCCAAAGGTAATAGAAAGCCATTGCTTCAAAAAAGCAGGTTTGTTGTCCAAAAAAGTACCGTACACCTTTTGATCTGAGAAAGACTTTTATTTACTGTTTTAAATCCTTCGCAAAATTCTGAGGATATAGGATGAGCGGGCAAAGAAAAGTTATTGGATTAATTTTCAAATAAACACTTGAAATAAGAACATTAGTTCGATATACTAAAAGCAGAATATACGTTCCTATATTTCTTTTGGAGGAGGGAAGCGGCATGAGGGCCTGGGAGTCGATCGAGAACGTGGAAGAACTGCTGCAGCTGTTACATAATGAAGCCGAGTGCCACTCTTTTTTGTTTCGTATGAAATGGCCTAATGGCTATACTTGCCCCCGCTGCCATCATGGCGAGGCTTATGTTATCAAGACGCGGCGGCTGCCATTGTATGACTGTCGGGCCTGCCGTCATCAAACCTCGCTTATAGCAGGAACGATAATTGAGGGAAGCCGTACGCCGCTGTGGAAGTGGCTGACGGCAATCTGGCTCGTCTCCCGTACCGACTTAACTTTCAATGCGGTTGAACTCCGTGCGCTCATTCAAGTGACATATAAGACGGCTTGGTCCATGCTCCATAAGATTCGAAAAGCCATTAACCGTGCCGATACCGCCGAGCCGTTGGCAGGAGAGGTTCATGGCATCGTGGCTTTCTATGGCCGTCCCTATTCTTCCCCTATTCTTCTCCATGAACGAGAGTGCCCGATCATTGTCGCTGAATCTAGCCGGACGGGGCCCGCCGGTTCAGATGCCTACACCAATCCGGCTTCTGGTACCGAAATGGAAGAAGAGAGCGCCTTGAACCGGAGGCTCAAGATGAAGATCGTTGACCGATCGCATTGCTCTGGCAAGTCACTTTTGCGCATAGCTTCTGACGAATTCGCCAAGGTTCATACTCAAAGCGATTCTTCCGTCTCGATTATTCGCTATTACTTTCAAGCCAAGCGGAACAGATATCTGTGCCAGACCTTCAAGCGTGCCTGGCAGTGGATGAATCGTACGTATCACGGAATCGGGTCTTCATACCTTCAATTGTATCTGGATGAGTTCTGTTTCCGCCATAATGCCGCAGCTTGCGGATCATCGCCGTGGGTCTATTTATTGCGCTCATGTTTGTCGTTCCGGGACGCGAGCGCTTCGAATACTTCTTATGTAATTTCTGCTGCATAGACAGATGACGACGTAATGAAACTAGGCACATGAGTGTAACGCCCGTCTATTATTCACTGAGAATAAGACCTTTTACAGGGATGCACATCTTCAACTATCGGATAGCCTCACGCGCCCCTTGCCTGATATATTTTGCGTCTCTGCGCAGCGGGGAGTTCTTCCATGGCTAATACTCACTGTGTTGACCTGGCCGGACTACTTTTCGAGTCTAATCAACACTCGACTCTACCGTCACCTCTGGTCTGGTCGCTTGACGTGCTAAGGGAGATCGGTTGTCGGTGTTGAATCTTCGGTGTGAATAATGGCGTGTTTTCTTTTAAAAACAATCTGTTATTTAGGGTGGACCTATTTTTTCGGCCGTTACGAAATTGTGCATCGCGGCGACTGCATGCATCTTGTATAGCCCGATTTGACGGTGCCTCCAAGCACCGTGCGGCGCTCGTATGGCGGTGACTGGTTCCATCGGGTCGCACACGGATAACGTGACTGGTTCCATCGGGTGCACGCGGTTAACGTGTCTAGTTGCATCAAGTGGCACGCGGTTAACGTGACTGGTTGCATCAAGTGGCACGCGGTTAACGTGACTGGTTGCATCGTTGTGACTGGCGTAGTTGTGAGGGAGTAGAAACTGCGGTGTCGCTGTTGTGCCCTTTTTTATGAGCGAATGGGATAATGACCAAAAGGACTTGAACCCCCTGGCCCCTGTACGGCGTCCTTCCATTCAGGTTCTACCACTATCCCCAACCTTTAACTCCACTATCCGCTACATTATCATACTGGTAAGGTTACTATTTCTACACTTGCTGTTAGTCCATAGGCCCTCCGTGCAGTTATTATTGGCCGTTCGAGAGGCGAATCACGTCGAGCAGCGGGACATATTGGCGGGTAGCTTCATGGACAAGATGGCTGTCGGTCACGCGGTCGATGAACAGCTTGCCGTCCAGATGGTCCATCTCATGCTGAATGCAGCGGGCAAGGAGGTTTTCTCCTTCCAGCGTGAATGTATCTCCGTTGCGATCCATGCTGCTGATTTTCACGTATTGGTAGCGCTTGACGCGGCCGTAATATCCCGGATAGGATAGGCACGCTTCCATCCCGTCTGCTTCCCCCTCGGCCTCCAGCAGGTGGGGGTTAATTAATTCTATCAGGCCTTCGCCGCAATCCATGACGAGTACGCGCCGCAGCACGCCGATTTGCGGCGCGGCCAGTCCGGCTCTGCCGGGGCGTGCATAGAGGGTATCTTTCAAATCATCGAGCAAGGCCAAAATCCGGTTATTCACTTCAGTAACAGGACGGCATCTTTTTCGCAGTATCGGATCCCCAAAAGGAAGGATTTCTCGTTGAGCCATGAATACACTTCCCTCATTTCAAATCGAAAAGGCAGGATGACGTCTGCCGTCGGCCTGCCTTTTCATAATGGTGTCTATTATATCATAGGTACGCCGCAGAAGTGTTATCCGTGCTGTCTTTGCTCGGCGAAATAAGCATGCAATAGCCGTAAAAATAAGTTCGGAAATGCCAGCCGCTCCATCTCTTCCGGCCCGATCCAGGCATATTTGCCGCCGGCAATCGCCGGGGAGGCATCCTCTATTCCGCAGCGGTACACGCGCATCTGCCAGTGGATATGGCTGAACGTATGCTCGGCATCGGTCCAATGCTGGAGCGGCTTCAACCGTACACCCTCCGACTGCATCCCTTGCCGAAGCGCCTCCATCGCTTCTTCCTCGCGCAGGTCAAGCAGTCCTCCGGTCTTTGGCGCCAGCAAATGGGGCAGTTCCCACATGCGCGCCAATAATCCGGCATCCGGGCGCTGGCGGGCCAGCACCTTGCCCGCATGCTCCCCTGCGCCTTCCACGAGAGCCGCATAGCGGAGCTCCGGCTTCGGCGGCTTCGCTTTCGTCTTCACCGGCAGCATCAGCTCCTCGCCGGCCATCCGCCCGGCACAATGCTCCATGACCGGGCATGGCAGGCACGCCGGGGATTTCGGCGTGCATACGAGCGCGCCGAGCTCCATCAGGGCCTGGTTGAATTCCGAGGCACAGCCCTCCGGAATCAATTCCTGCGCCAGATGCTCCATATGCGCGCGGGTGCCGGCCTTGGCGATGTCGTCATGCAGGCGGAAGTAGCGCGACAGCACTCGCATGACATTGCCATCGACGGCCGGCTCGGGCCGGTTGAACGCGATGCTCATAATCGCGCCCGCCGTATACGGCCCGATGCCTTTCAAGGCCGAGACCTTGGCCTTGTCGTCCGGGATGCTGCCGCCGTATTGCTCTTTGACTTCACGCGCGGCAGCTTGGAGATTGCGGGCTCGCGAGTAGTAACCGAGCCCTTCCCACGCCTTGAGCACCTCTTCTTCCGGTGCCTCGGCCAGCGCCTCGACTGTCGGGAAAAGAGCAATGAAGCGCTCGAAGTAAGGCTTGACGGTCTCGACGCGAGTCTGCTGGAGCATAATTTCCGATACCCATGTATAATACGGATTCGAATGGCGCCGCCAAGGCAAATCCCGCTGGTTCGCCCGGTACCAATTCAGCAGTTCCCGGCTGAAATAACGCTTTTGTTCGTTCATGACGGCCTCCCGTTCTCGTTCTTTAAAATTAAGGAGATTACTTTTTAACGATCTTAACGATAAACAACCTTACGTATTTGTTCAATCCCTTCCCCCGCTTTTTTGCCTCTTCCGGCTGGAACCGCGAACAAGACTCTGCCAAAATAGAAAGTTGTTTTTCGATATTACCAACAAATCGAAGACATTATATGATATATTTGTACACATCGAAACCTATCCAAGGGGTTATTATTTCGAAATGATGAAATAATTCTAGTTATTTAAACAAAATAATTCTCCTTGGCCTCCGTTTCTACTATTTTAGAAAGGAGATGCGTTCGTGACTCTCTTTGCTTTTGAAATGCTGCTGATTTCCGTCCTGGCCGGCATCGTCGGATCCGTGCTTGGGCTCGGCGGCGGCATTATCGTCACTCCCGCATTGACGCTGCTCTTCGGCGTCGACATCAATCATGCCATCGGAGCCAGCATTATTTCCGTCATCGCGACGTCCAGCGGCTCTGCCATCGCTTATATCAGGGACCGGATTACGAACCTCCGCGTCGGCATGTTCCTTGAAATTGCGACAACGGTAGGCGCTATTACCGGAGCTTTTCTGGGAGCGATTATTGCTCCTGACTGGCTCTATGTTATCTTCGGCTTGCTGCTGCTGTACTCTGCCCTGGCCATGCTGAAAAAGGCCAAATCCGACCTTCCGACTGAAGTCGCACCCCATCCGTTAGCGACGAGGCTGAATCTGCACAGCCATTATTACGACAAGGCGATTCAGCAGGAAGTCCACTATACCGTGGCCAACCCTTACGGCGGCTTCGGCGTCATGTACGGCGCAGGCGTCATCTCGGGCCTGCTTGGCATCGGCAGCGGGAGCTTCAAGGTGATGGCCATGGATCTGTTCATGAAGCTGCCGCTGAAAGTATCCAGCGCGACCAGCAATCTGATGATGGGTGTAACGGCGGCGGCCAGTGCCGGCGTCTACCTGTTCCGCGGCGACATCGATCCGGTCATCTCCGCACCGGTCGCACTCGGCGTCTTGATCGGAGCCACCCTGGGCACGCGCATTATGCAGCGTTTGAAAAACAAAACGATTCGCAAGCTGTTCGTACCGATACTGGCCTACGTCGCCATCCAAATGATTATACAAGGGATAGGTGGTCAAGGATGAACGAACCAAAGGATAAAGAGAAGGAAATGCTTGATGTCGAAGCCGCGGTCAGCTCGTTTTTGCGAATCGGCGTCCTGACGAGCGCGGCTGTTATTGTCACCGGACTTGTCATGTTCCTTGTGACGGGAGTGAGCGGCTATCCGGAGGGCGAATATCCGACCACCGTCACGGCGATTATACAAGGTATCGCCGCCGGCAGAGCCTGTGCGATTATGATGGGCGGCTTGCTGCTTCTCATTATGACCCCGGTCGTGCGGGTTTTTATTTCGATTTTCGTCTTTGCCAAAGAGAAAGACTATCTGTACGTCGCTATCACATCGCTCGTCTTCGTCATTCTGATGATAAGCCTGGCGTTGGGCAGAGCTGGTTAACGAACTTCAGGAGGTGTTCGCATGTTCTCTTTCGACGATATCCCCGCTTCATCGCTTGATGAGATTGATAAGATGATTTTGTCGGCGCTGCACAGCAACAGCCGGCTCTCGTATACCGACCTGGCCAAGAAGGTCAATCTGTCCCGCGTGGCCGTCCAAGCCCGGGTACAGGCGATGATGGAAGACGGTCTGCTGGAGAAGTTCACGATCGTCATTAATCCGGAAAAATTGGGCATCCGGGTATCGGCGTTTTTCAATGTCGAGGTGGAGCCCCAGCATTTGATGAAGGTCGCAGAACAATTAGCGAATGAGCCCTCCGTGACGAGCCTGTATCATATGACGGGCCCGAGCAAGCTTCATATGCATGGATTGTTCGCTTCGAACCGGGAGATGGAGCAATTTCTGCAGGAAAAGCTGTATCCTCTTCCCGGCATTATGAGCGTGGAGACGCAAATTTTGATCAAGCGCTACAAGAGCCGGATGGGCATGAAGCTGTAGGCCAGTTGTGAACCTTCTGCAACATTGCGGCGGAAAGCTTGATTTTCGAGGAATTTCTTTCCTATACTGAGTACAAGATCATAGACAATTCGGAAAGCACTGGAAAGGAAGGGTTCCATGCGCACACGCAAATTATCAGCGCGCGCCGCGGCAGGCGGAGCGCTGCTGCTCGCAATCAGCATGCTGCTCGCCGCTTGCGGCGGATCATCGTCTGCCTCGACGCTGGAAGGGCCAGAGGAAGCCGTCGCCGTCTACAAGCAGCGCTGCATGCAATGTCACGGCGATCAGCTGCAGGGCTTGATGGGGCCGGAATCGAACCTGCAAAAGGTCGGGGAACGGCTGTCGAAGGAAGACATCGTAAATACGATCAAGAACGGGGGCACTCGCATGCCTGCGCAGCGCAACATCGATCAGGACGACATTGACAAGGTCGCCGAGTGGCTCGCCGGCAAGAAGTAGCCGGGCATGGCTCAAGCCGAGGTCGAGGCACGGCTGCCGGCCGGACAGGCAGAACGCAGACGGAAGCGTAGAAGTACGCTCCGGTCTGCGTTTTGTGTTGATGGCGGTCACGAGGTTGGCGCGACCGGCAATGTAAAGGTCAGCATAACGCCGCCATCGATATTGGCAATGGAATACCGGCTCTGATGCCGGTCAAGCAGATGCTTGACAATCGACAGGCCGATGCCGTTGCCGCCCCCCTGGCGGCTGCTTGCCGCATCCGCGCGATAGAATGCATCCCACACGTGGGGAAGATGCTCCTCCGCAATCGGCTGGCCTTCATTCCGAACTTCAATCCGAACGACGCCGGACTCAGCGCCGCGCTCCACCCGGATGTCGATCCGCCCTCCCTCCGGGGTGTGGCGAATCGCGTTCGTCAGCACATTGGTCACGATCTGCTCCAGCCGCTGCGGATCGGAGCGCACCATAACCTCCTCCTCCGGCAGCCAGTCCAACCGCAGCACCCTCCCTGTTGCAAACGGTTCCACCAATTGCAGCACGTACGCAAGCGTAGAGCGCAGCGGTACATTACTCCACCACAGATCGAAGTGACCGCTCTCCAGTTGGGACAGATCCAGCAGATCCTTCACAAGGCGGGACATCCGCTCCGCTTCGTTCACGATGACCGAGGCGTACTTGTGCCGCTTCGCCCCTTGGCCCACATTGTCGCGGAGCGCTTCCGCGTAGCCTTGGATCAGACTGACCGGCGTCTTCAGCTCGTGAGATACGTTGGCGACGAACCGCTTCCGCAGCAGTTCCAGCTGCTTCTCCTTCTCGATATCCCGCTGCAGCTGCTCATTGGCCGCCTGCAGCTCTCCCATCATGCCGTTCAACTCGTTCGCCAAATAGTCGAAGGTCGCGGCCAATTCTCCAATCTCATCCTGGCGCCTCATCTCGGTCCGCACGGAGAAATCAAGCCGGGCCAGCCGCTTCGCCATCTCGTTCAGCTTGACAAGGGGGTGGGAGATCAGGCGCGTGAACAGAAAAGCGAAGCCAAGCAGCAGCACGATCGCAGCCAGGAAGAAGTAACGGTAGAACCCGCTGAGCAGCGAGGACGCATCCGAGACGGGCTGCAGCGTAGATACCGTTATCATATATTGCTGCTTGCCTTCGTCGTCGGGCATGGGCGCCATGGCGGCCCACACCCGTTCATTCCGGTTTCCGTCGATCCCCCGATCGTAGAGCTCGACGGCAATCCCCTGGCGCAGCGGCTTGCGCAGCATGTCCTCCAGCTTCTCGTGCAGCACCGATTTCAGCCGCAGCGTCTCCGGACCGAACCACCTCGCAGGCTGGACCGGCATAGCCGGAAGCGTTCCATCGCCTGCATGCGGCACCTTCCCGTCCGGCTTCTTGCCTGGAATCTTCCCATCCGGCACCTTCCCGCCCAGCGCATTGCCGGCAAAGGAGGACGGCCTCGCCGGCGCCGGAGGCGTAATCTCGGAGCCCGGCAAGGTAGGATACAGCATAATACGATAATCGCTGTCGTCACGCATCGGAGCGGCAGCTTGGGGCCGGCTGCCCAGGAACACATTGACCGTTCGCCCATCCTTCACGACAACTCCGGTTAGGGAATAATGCTCCATGTCGAACGATGCGATGCGCTTCATCCACGCGGCATCGACCTTGTCATCCCCCAGCTCTTCGTACATGCTGCGGAATTCCTTCTCCAGTTCATGTGCCCGTACCTTCAACGAATACGGCTCGAAGAATATCAATTGCATGATCATGAACAATGCCGTGAATAAGAAAAAACCGACCGCCGTCGTCCAGTACACCTTTTTCGCGAGGCTCCAAGTCCGTTTTTGTTTTGTCATCGGTATTTGTATTCATTTCCTCCCACGGTGATATCCGTCGCCACGCATTGGAATTTACCCCCATTATGTAGGAAGCCCCCCGAGATTGCAATATACGCCTGTTTACATCACAGCAGCCCCGCCCCCAGGATCGGGGAACAGGGCTTTATTGGGCGGATCATAAGTTATACCACAATCGGACAGGCCCCCCAAGGCGGTTCAGCGGCCCTTATTCCGGCAGGCGCTCCACGATCGCCTGCGCCGAAGCAAGGCTTGGCTGATGCGAGATGCTGACGTGAATGCGGCAGGAAGCGCCGGACAGGCCGAGCCGGCTCCAGGCTGCCTCGCTGAGACGGGCATGCGGCTTGCCAAGCGCATCGGACAGCACTTCGATATCGTGGAAGCCAATTATCGGCCCGAATCCGGTGCCGAACGCCTTCACCACGGCTTCCTTGGCCGCGAACCGCCCGGCGACCCATTCCGTCCGGCGCGCTTCCCGCTGCGCAAGCGCCTCCCTCTCGCTGGCAGTCAAGATCCGCTGCAGGAAACGCTCTCCGCTTGAACCATTCAACAAGCGGGCAACCCGCTCCATCTCCAATATGTCATGCCCGATACCGTAGATCACGAACCTCTTTCCCTTCTTTACGGTGACGCTTGAATTATATATATAGAGAATACAACTGAGAAGCCATAACAAGCAAGCTTGTCTCCAGCATAGCGGACCGGCGGTGTTGCATGCGATTCCGCATGGCCTGTTCGCCTCCCGTGAGGGTAGGGTTCACGTCAAATCGCTTCCCTGCGAGGCAGCCTCCCCGCGTGCTGCCGTCTTACTCGCTCACCCGCCATTTCACCAGCTTGTTAATGACGAACAAGGTGACGATGCTGTAGGCGAGCAGGACGACACAGTTCCACATGACGCCGTCGGTCCAGCCAATCAGCAGGACGGTGCGCATCGCATCCGCCGCATAGGTGGTCGGGAACAGATACGAGACCCACTGCAGAGGCTGCGGAAGCTGTTGAATGTCCATCATGACCGGGGACAAGAAGGTAATGAACATCATGAGCACCTGGCAGATCATGTTCGTCAGCTGGTGATTCGGCGACCAGAAGCCGATGCACACCCCGATGCCGACGACGCTGGCCAGCGACAAAATAATGACGACCGGCAGTCCCCAAGACACCTGGAAGGCGATCCCGTAGCCAACGCTTCCAATCACGGTCAAAATGACCGTAGACGGCAGCGTGCTCATCAAGCCGCGCAGCAGATTGGCGATGACAAAGCTCATTTTAGAGATCGGGAGCGAGGCGTAGTACGTAAAGTGTCCTTGGTGCTTTTGCCATGAAATCTCCTGGCCCATGCTGTTCATCCCCATCACGATGACCCCGAAAATCAGGTTGCCCGCAATGATGCGGGTAATCATCTCTTCGCTCGGATTCTCCGTGAAGAAGGTCATGAACATCATCGTCGTCAACGGAAACATCGTCGCCATCAGCAGCACCCACGCCCAACTGTCCCGGATGATGGCGAATTGGATGCGGAACAGAATGGACAGCTCGGTCATCGCGCGTCCCGGACCTTGCAGCGGAGCGGATGACGCTTCCGGATTCGGATGTGGAGCGATCGCCTGATTCATGCTCCCGCCACCTCCTTTTCTACCTCTTGATCAATATGAAAATAGACATCTTCCAGGCTTGGCGGCTTCACGGCGTACTCCTCAATCGGCAGTTCCGGAGAATGGACGATAAAATCGAGCACCTCACTGGCGTCCTCCTTGTTCACCAGCAAAATGAGCCGGTTCTCTCCGTTAGCGTGAAGCTGCCCCCAGCGCTCCATCGCCCGCACCGTATCCTCGCGGTGTCCGAATTCTGTCGTCAGCTCGAACTTAAGGCGCTGATCGACTTTCTGCTTCAGCTTCGCGACCGTATCATTCGCCAGCAGCCGGCCGTGATTGATCACCGCCACCCGATCGACAACCTGCTCCGCCTCCAGCACATTATGCGTGACAAGAATGACGGTAGCGCCCTGCTTATTGCGCTCCTTGATCAGATTCCAGACCAGGCGCCGATTGGCCGGGTCGAGTTCATTCGTCGGTTCATCCAATATGAGCACCGGCAGCCGGCCGATCATCACCGTCCCGATGCCGACCATCCGCCGCTGGCCGCCCGATAAATGCCGCAGCAGCTTCCGTCCCTTATCGGCCAGCCCCATCAGCTCCAGCAGTTCCTCGGCCTGCCGCTCGGCTTCCGCTTTGGCCATCCCTCGCAGCCGCCCGGTAAATACGAGCGCTTCACGCGCCCGGAGCGAGGACAGCGCATGCGGCTCCTGCGAATAATAGGCAACCTGCTGCGCAACCCGCTTCGACTGCTGGCTGACGTCGATTCCTTCGTACCGCACGCAGCCGGATGTCGGCTTCAAATGCCCGATCATTTGCTTAATCAAGGTCGATTTGCCTGCGCCATTCGGGCCGAGGACGCCCAAAATCTCGCCCTCCTGCACCTGGAGCGAAATGTCGATATTCGCCTTGACCTTTCCCTTCTTATAGAGCTGGCTCACTTGTTCGACCTCATATACGATCCGATTCACCCGCTTCTCCCTCCTCCTTCTTCTACTTATGAGCATACATGGCGCTCCTCTCCCCCTGAAGCGTCCGCCGCCTGAAATCGGATTCATGCTGAAGAAGAATTTATATCTCGGTCTGGAGACCGAGGAGCGGAGCCGGCCAAGAAGGCCCGGTTCCACGGTGCCTAAACCAATCCGCCGCGGGAGCTGCCCCCAGCCCAATGGACGATAGGTATTGTCTCCGCCTTTATCATTTGTTAACCTTATATTTAGATAATTTGGTTTACATTTTAATGCAGAGAAGTTTACGCATTACCGAACACGAAGGAGATGGAGTTCCATGGAAGTGAACCGGAAGCGGGAATTGCTTGAAAAGGATCGGGCTTATGTGTGGCATCCGTTTACGCAAATGAAGGATTACGCCAATCGGGATCATGTGCTGATTGAACAGGCCGACGGCCTCTTCCTCTATGACGCGGACGGACGGCGGTATTATGATACGGTGTCCTCTTGGTGGTGCAATCTGCATGGACATGGCCATCCGCGCATCAAGGCGGCGATTCGCGATCAGCTTGACGCGTTCGACCACGTCATGTTCAGCGGGCTGACGCATGCGCCGGGCATCGAGCTGGCCGAGCAGCTCGTGCGATTGACCCCCGAAGGGTTGACGCGGGTGTTCTATTCCGACAACGGTTCGACGGCCGTCGAGGTGGCGCTTAAAATGTCGTTCCAATATTGGCAGCATCGCGGGCGAACGGAGAAGACGACGTTCGCTTACCTGGATGGGAGCTATCATGGCGACACGTTGGGCGCGGTGAGCGTGGGCGGGGTCGATCGCTACCACGCGCTGTTCCGGCCGCTGCTGTTCCACGGCCACCGCCTGCCGGCGCCCGATCTGCGGCAGGCGCGCACCGCGGGAGCCGAGGGCGAACGCGAGACGGCGGATCAGGCGCTCGCCGCGGTGCGCGAGCTGTTCGAGCGGAAGGGCGACACGATCGCGGGCTTAATCGTGGAGCCGATGCTGCAGGGAGCCGGCGGCATGATTATGACGCCGGCCGCCTATTTGCAGGGCGTGCGCGAGCTCTGCAGCCGTTACGGCGTCCACCTCATCGCCGACGAGGTGGCGACGGGCTTCGGGCGAACGGGCGTCATGTTCGCCTGCGAGCATGCCGGGGTCAGCCCGGATATCCTGTGCCTCAGCAAAGGACTGACCGCCGGCATCATGCCCCTCGCGGCGACGCTGTGCCGCGAAGAGCTGTACGCCGCGTTCTATGACGAGGACGCGGCGAAGACCTTTTTCCACGGCCACAGCTTCACCGGCAATCCGGTGGCGTGCGCCGTGGCGTTGGCTTCACTGCGCCTGTTCGAGGAGGAACGCGTCCTCGAACGGGCGCAGGACACCATTGCCGCGCTGGCGGACGCCCTGCGCGGCCTGGCCCGCCTGCCGCATGTCGCCCATGCGCGGCAGCTTGGGCTCGTGGCGGCGTTCGACCTGTACCTGGATGCCGAACGCCGCCAGCCCTTCCCGCCCGAACGTCGCATCGGGGCGGCCATGTACGAGGCGGGCTTCGAGGAAGGACTGATCCTCCGCCCGCTCGGGGACACCCTCTACTATTGGCTTCCATTGTCCGCCACGCCGGACGATGTCCGCGACATCGCCGCCCGCACCGAGCGGGCGCTCCGCCGCGTCCTCGGCTAAACGCACGGCGGGCGGGAGCTTATACATCCGCTCCCGCCCGCTTTATCATCCGCCTCGCTACAGCCTGATCCGCGCCAGCTTGCGGATACTCAGATACCCGGCTATAATACAGAACCCGGCTCCAATCAAATACCCCAACCCGCCCGGGTAAACGAGAGTATAACAGATGTCGCCCCCGAACAGAGCCGCGCAGAACACGCCGATACCGATCAGCACCTTCTCTCCCGCGGGAAACAGGATCAGCTTCCCGTTGTTCTCCAGCGGGTTCCGATTATAAAGGACAAGACCCGCGACAAAGAGCAGCAAAGCGGACGCGCCGACGAATCCGTACGGATACCGATTGATGCTTTCCGTAATCCAGCTCAGGATGTTCAAGTTTTCCCATACGGTCCCGCGCAATTCCATGTGCTGGTAGACTGGAGCCGGAAAGAAAACAGAGATAAGCTTCCGAACCATCGAAGTTATAAATTCATAAATGCAGAAAAGAATGAAGGTCAGCACCGCCTGGGCCGTCCAGCTGCCTGTGAAGGAGCCCATGAACAGCATCAGCGTATACGCCGACAGGACGGCGAAAATAACATGAAACGCATACTTGATAAAAACCATGACGGTAAAATGCGAGCCGATCGGAGAAGCCCACAGCATGGCGGCGTACATCGCCGTGATGACAAGGACGGACGAGATGATGTAGGCCGCGCCAACCATCCATTTCGTGCCATAAATCAGCCAGCGCGGATACGGCAAGGCGAACCCCAGCTCGCTGACGTGGTTCCGCCGTTCATAGCCCATTTGCCACAGAGCCAGCAAAAAACAGATCAGCGCAAGCCCGAACTGAAAAATAGCGTATTTCTCGGAAAACGCCCAGTTCACCGCATTATTCGGGTCGCGGTCGAATATCGAGGCGTTATGCCCGATATATTCCGGCGACGGGAACCACCATTGCTGCATATGCATAAACAAGACGGCCAAAAAACCGACCAGCGGCATCAACGCGAATAATCCCCATGTCTGGCGAATCTCCTTCCGCCATAGCGGCCGGATAAACCAATTATGCAGCACCCCCGTCACCTCCCGACTTCCATGTGAACCAATCTTCCAGCGAGAGCGGGATCTCGTCGACCAGCATCGGTTCCTCCCTCTCCAACGCATGCAAGGCCGCTTCCGATTCCACAATCACCGTATACACGCGGCCAACCTGCTGAAGGACGAACACCCCCGGCTCGTAGAGCCAGGCTGGCGGCTCCGGCTTGCCGAACACGATCTGCAGCTTCTTGATCTGCTGCCGGAGCTGCTCCAGCTCCCACACTTCCTCGGTCCGTCCTTCCCGCAGCAGGACGACCGTATCCGCGATGCGGTCCAACTCGTGCAGCATATGCGATGAGATGAGGATGGAAGACTCTTCATCGAGCGATCCGACGATCAGGCTTAACAGCTGCTTCTTCGCTATCGCGTCTATCCCGTTCGTCGGTTCATCGAACAGAATCAGCCGCGCTCTCGTAGCCAGCCCGAGGGCCGCACTGAACAGCATCTTCATCCCCTTCGACAGCGACCGCACCCGCTTGTGAAGCGGAAGCTTGAAGTTTTCCATGGCCTCCGTAAAATAAAAAAGATCAAAATTCGGGTAAATTTGCGCGTACCAGCTGGCGCATTCCCGAATCGTATACGCTTCCAGCGCCGTCGGCGCATCCGGGACAAAGACAATATCCCGCTTCAGCTCCGGATAGCGGTGCACGCTAATGCCGTCAAAAGCGACGCTGCCCTGATCCGGGCTATAAATGCCGACCATCGTCCGCATCAGCGTCGTCTTGCCGGTGCCGTTCCGGCCCACGAGCCCGACGATCCGCCCCGGCTCGATGCCGAAAGTGACGCCTTGCAGGACGGGCTTGCCGTCAATCGATTTATGTACAGCCTCCACTTGCATCATGATTCTTCCCTCCACCATTCATGACATGCCTGCTCGACCATGTCCAGCAGACCGGACGGTTCCAGTCCGAGATGCTTCGCTTCCAGGGCGACGCGCTTGATGTCCTCTCTCAGCTTCTTCATCCGTTCCTCCGCCATGCCGGGAGACGCTGCTTCCGCGACAAACGTGCCTTTGCCCCGCATCGTCACAATCACCCCTTGCCGTTCGAGCTCCTGATAAGCCTTGCTGACCGTATTCGGGTTAACCAGCAGCATCGCGGACAGCTCGCGCACCGAGGGTACCTTCTCTCCCGCTTCCAGCGCTCCCGTGGCGACGAGCGCTTTCATCTGGTCCACGATCTGCTCATATATCGGCGAAGCGCTCTGCTCTTGCAGACGAAACATGGAAACCCTCCTTTCTGCTGATCGAACCAAATAGTGTATTATTAGAACTAGTACACATGGTACATAAGAATAGACAATCCTGTCAAGATGAAAGGAGACATTCTGCTTCAGGGGTGTGGTACAATGAGTGAAAATAAGCTGGAAGGCAAGGAGGTTGGCTTAGATTGAAATATGCATTCACCTATTCAGGGCGGGATGGCCGCATCCTGCGCGGGGACGTGTGTCTGCCTGCCAAGCCGCTGCGCCCGGCGGTGCTCCTCATTGCGCACGGGTACAAAGGGTTCAAGGATTGGGGAATGTTCCCTTATGCGGCGGAGCAAATCGCACACCGCGGCGGACTGCTTACAATGACGTTTAATTTTTCGCATAATGGCGTCGGCCCCTCGCTTGACCGCTTCGATCAGCCGGAGCGATTCGCAATCAATACGTACGGAGAGGAGCAGACTGACCTTGCCACGCTGCTCGATTGGTTGCGCTCCTCCGAATTCCCGCAATGGCTGGCTGCCCAGGGAGGAAGCTTCCCTTGGTCGGAGGAGATGCCCCTGTACCTGCTCGGCCACAGCCGGGGCGGGGCAAGCTGCCTGCTGTATGCGCTGGAACATCCGGAGCGCATCGCTGGCGTGCTTACGTGGAATGGCGTGACGAATATGGATTTATTCTCCGAGGAACAGAAGCAGGAAATGCGGGACAAGGGCCAATCCAAGGTGATCAATGCCCGGACGGGCGAAGCGCTACCGTTGTCCCGTCTGCTGCTGGACGATCTGGAAGCCAATCGCGAGAAATATGACCTGATTCACCGCGTCCGCGATGCCCGCTTCCCTCTCGCGCTAATTCAAGGCTCGGACGATCTGCCGGGTTTTCGCGACGGTTCGGCCCGTCTGGTGGCCAACTATCCCGAAGCGGAGTGGTTTACGATCGAAGGGGGCGGCCATACGTTCAACACGGTTCACCCGTTCCAAGGCACGACACCGGAGCTGGAGGCCGCCATTGAAGCAACCGTTCAGTGGCTGCAGGCCCGCTAATTTTTACGCATAGACAGGAGTTGCAGTGTACGAATGTTGACCCCGCGCCAGCTCGCTGTATCGGTTCTGACGACGATAGGCGGCCTTACCGCCGCCTATCTGCTCGGTCTGCCGCATATTGCCGGCTTTGCTGCCGGCTTCCTTGTGCTTGCCCTCTTCTCGCGCAAGCAGGGCCATCCCTGGCCCGACCTGCTTCGTTATATGCGAGCGGGCGCCCTCCACACGATGGAAGTCGTCTGGATTCTGCTCTTGGTCGGCCTGATGATTCCTGCCTGGACGCTCAGCGGAACGATCCCTTACTTAATCGAGCAGGGGCTGTCCTGGATCCATCCGGCATGGATGACCACGCTCACCTTCTGGTTGTCCGCTCTATTTTCCATGCTGCTGGGCACCTCGACGGGAACATTGAGCGCGGTAGGCATCCCGATGATGGGTGTCGCGGCGATGGCCGGCGTGCCGCTGCCTCTCATGGCAGGCGCCCTCGTATCCGGCGCGTTCGTCGGCGATCGCACCTCACCCTTTTCAAGCGCCCACCGCTTGGTCGCCGATTCCACGGGAACCTCCGTCAGACTTCAAGCCCGGGCGATGCGGCCCACAACTCTGCTCGGCCTCGGCGCGGCTACGGCCGTCTTTGCCTTATTCGACTGGGCGGGGGCTTGGGTCGTTCCGGCCAAGGCATTGCAGATGGAAGCCTATCGCGACGCCTTTGCATTTCACCCGCTGCTGATCCTGCCCGCTCTCGTTCTGGTCGCGGCGATCCTGTTCCGGGTGAAAACGCGTTACGCCTTCCTGCTCTCCATCGTAACGTCAATCATTCTCGGAACCTGGCTCCAAGGCGCCGGCACGATAACATGGTGGAATGGCCTGTTGTGGGGCTATGACCATGCCTCGCTGCCCTCGCTGCATACAAAGGGCGTGATGAATATGGTCGACCTCGTCCTGCTGATAGCGATGGCCGGCGCCTTCAACGGCATACTGGAGTCGACGCGCACCCTGGAGCCGTATATGGCCTCCTTTTTGGGCGCGAAGCCGTCCCTGCCCGGAGCCACCGCGCGCATCGGCTTATTCGGCTTCATCCTGGCGCTGGTCTCCTGCACGCAGACCCTGCCCATCATGATGTCCGGGCGGAGCGTGCTGCCGCTGTGGACTACCCGCTTCCCGCCGGAGCAGCTATCCCGCGTCGTCGCCGACACGGCGCTTGTCTTCGCTGCCCTGATCCCGTGGAATATGCTGGCCGTCCTCTGCGCCGCCATTCTAAATGTGCCCGTGCATCAATACGCGCCCTTCGCCGTATTTCTATGGGTACTCCCGCTGTGCACATGGCTCATCTCCTTCCTAGTCGGGCGGAAGCAAAGTGCCGGGAAGTACAGCAATACATTATCAGGCTGAATGAGGAAAAATGGCTGCGGCGGGACATCACGGCTTGACTGCCGCCAGAGCATGCCCCTACCTATAGAGACCGAATCCTTTTTATGGTCGGGCTGCTCTGGTTTCGGCCGTTCCGTTCATCTCCTTCCTGTCACGGCTTACCCCAAACTCCTTTTTGCCGCTATCCCCTATGCTCATATTTTATGCCTGTTTGCCGGTTCGCCAGCTTTCCGGGGGATATGTTCGGGGGTATTCTCCCGACGTAATCTTCCGAGGTCTTCTTCCGAAGTATTCTCCCGAACCTATTATCCCGCAGTACTCTCAGGCGATCTCCTCGAAGGCATTGGACGGCATCTCCTTTTGCGCCTTTCTGTCACTATCCCCATAGATCATAAAAGCAAGGACTCTTCCCCAAGATTGTGAGGTTCCCCGGTTCGATTTAGCCACTTCTGTGACTTGCCGTTGGAAGATATAAGCAAGCCGTGTCGCCTCTCACTTCTGGTTTATGAGTCAGGGGGATATTGATCAAAAGGCCTTGGATAGATACTTTCCTCGCGGCACGAAAGAGAGGTAATCCCGTTCATAGCATACAGAAGCACGCAATCCGTCAAATAAGGCAGAATTCGTCGATCAGCACCAGATTCATTCAACTAACATGAGGTTCGCCAGTTGACGCGAAAATCGTCAGTTCCAACAGGGAATTAACTCAAGAGTCTTGAACCAACACCTGTCGAAAAAACGCTGCATTTCTCTCCCCCGTGCCGGATAAGTTTCACATCTGCTGCCGAGTTGTTGGAATAGTTGCGCACTGAACGGAGCCGCCAATTGCCGATGAATGCAGATGTCCTTCATCAAGGGCAAGGCATGCGCTCATCATAACTGGGATAAGCATGGTTGTTAGGCATCAAAAAAGACAAGCACGGTTCATGTGCTTGTCTTCCTCGAAGAAAGAGAATAGCGCCGGCGCAGGCCTCCCCTGTTTCGCATACCGCTCAGATGCCGGGAATCGGGGCGCGCTTGTGCTCGGTTTTGCGGTAGTGCTGTTCGAGCTTCGCCTGAACGTCGGCGGGAACCGGCTTGCCCTCCAGGTAATCGCTGTTGTGCTCGTAGGAGACACCCAGTTCTTTCTCGTCGGTCTGCCCCTCCCACAGGCCGGCGGTCGGCACTTTGTCGATGACGCTGCGCGGCACGCCAAGCCGTTCGGCAAGCTGGCGAATCTGGCGCTTGTTCAGGGAGGACAGCGGAGTAACGTCAACGGCTCCGTCGCCCCATTTCGTGTAGAAGCCGGTCAACGCTTCGGATGCATGGTCCGTGCCGACCACGATTAGGTTGAGGTCGAACGCCAGCGCATATTGAGCGACCATCCGGATTCGCGCTTTGATGTTCCCTTTTCCGGGAACGCTTAAATGGCGCGGTTGACCAAGCCTTTTGAAGCCTTGCTCGACTTCAAGCGCCACCTCATTCACCGCCTCTTCGATGTTGGTCTCGACGGTATGCTTCAACTTGAACGCTTCGGCGACGGCATAGCTGTCGGCAATATCAACCTGCTCCCCATAGGGCTGGAACACGCCGAGCGTCATGTATTCCTGGCCGGATTCCGCAGCTAGCTCGTCGGTGGCCTGCTTGCATAAGCCGGCGGCGACAGCGCTGTCGATCCCCCCGCTAATGGCGATCAGCAGCCCTTTCGCGCCTGCGTTGGTCACATACTGCTTCAAAAAATCAACACGTTTGCGGATTTCGGCATCTACATCGATTTGGGGCTTGACTCCGAACCGACTGATGATTTCCTCTTGTAGGCTCATCTGGATATCTCCCTTCGATCCATCCTGTTCACGATCTGGTCGTATTTATGCAAACATCCCCGCATCGGACAAACGCGGGGATGAGCTTCTCCTTAGCGGCAGTAGCGATCAAACGCTGCTGTCAGATCCGCCGCAATCTGCTCGGCAGAGCGGTCTTCTACGCTATGGCGTTCAATAAAGTGCACCAATTTGCCATCCTTCATCAAGGCGATGGACGGGGAAGACGGCGGATACGGCGCGAAGTATTCGCGCGCTTGTGCCGTTGCTTCTTTGTCCTGGCCTGCAAAGACGGTGAATAAATGATCCGGCGTCACTTCATGCTCCAGCGCTTTGCGCACGCCTGGACGGCATTGCCCCGCCGCACAGCCGCAGACGGAGTTCACGACCACGAGCGCGGTTCCCTTCGCGGTTGGCAGCTTCGCTTCCACCTCTTCCGGCGTCCGCAATTCTTCGAATCCGATCGATGTCAATTCATTGCGCATCGGCTGGACCATATCGCGCATATATTGCTCAAAAGACATAGACATTCTTCACTTCACTCCTAACCCGTTAAATAATTACCCCGATAGACGTCACCAGATAGTGCTATCGTTAATATTTTAACCATTTGCACAGGAGTAAAGCAAGGGAAAGCCGTTCCTTCCGGAAGCGGCTTTCCCTTATCTTGCGCCGTAAGGCGCTTATGTGGAAGGACGGTTTGGTCCTTCCAGTTTTTTGTCAACCGGTATTTTGCCGCGCGTGTCGGCTGTTCGGTTGGCTTCTTCCTGCTGCTTTTGCTCCTTGGAATGGCTTTCTTGCATCTCCATAGGCCTCCTTCATGCAGTCTCGCGTCTAGTATGCGCACCTGCAGAAGCGGCTATCCTTCCCCTATGTCCGCGGAGCGTTCCGATGGGGAATCCGTCCGTGTCTCCGTCTTTTCCCGGTGCCGGACAACCATATATCCCGCAGCCAGCAGCACAACGCACATCCATTGCTCCGGGGCGAGTCCCATCCATACGGTCTCATGGGACTTCAGGAAGCTGGCAAGCATGCCGAAGGCCCCTACGGGAACGAAGGTCCACTGCGCATCCGACAGCTTCCCCAATGGACGCCGTCTCATCCAGATTCCCGCCAGCCATAGCAGAGCGAGCATCGACTCGACAGGCGGCAGGCCTCTTGGGGAGATGCCGCTGGGCATCGGCAGCGCCGTATATCCCGGCGCCGCGCTATCCTGCACCGCGTACAGCCACCCATAAGCGGCGAGGAATGCCAGCAGCCCGTAGGCGAGCAAGTCGGACAGCACCGGATATGACAGGCTGTGCCGCCTCATGTATACGGATGTCCACACGATGAGGGCGAGTACGAGCAGCACATTGCCGTTCATGGACGTCCCGCTCAAAAACAAGAGCGTGCGCGGCTGTTCCCACAAAATCGACGGCGCGTCCCACAGGAAGCCGAACTTCGCATTCAGCATGCAGAGGAAGGCAACCCCGTAGGCCCAGTCGGCATAGCGGCGATTCAATCCCTTGTCCATGCGGGCCCGAAGCGAGATGATGAGCGCCGCGATCAGGAAGGACGCGAAGCTTGCCAGTAAATCGCCGTTGATGGTCAAACTGCCAATCTGGATAACGTTCACACGCTCACCTCCCTCATCTATGATAGCGGACGTCTAGAGCGCATTCAACGCTTCGAGCGGATTATGTTCCCGCCCCTGATGCGGTTCCCCCCGCCGCTTCGGATCGATATGGAAGGTGACGATGAACGTGGTCCCCCGCTCCGATGTCTCGATCTCGATCGTTCCTTCATGCCGTTCGACGATGCTCAAGCAGAGCGGCAATCCAAGTCCGGTCCCTTTGGACTTGGTCGTATAGAACGGCTCGAACAGCTTTTCCATGACAGCGTTCGGTATACCTGACCCGGTATCGCTTACAAGGAGCTGAACGCCTTGCGGCACGGCACGCGTAGTGAGCGTCAATGTCCCCCGCTTCTCCATCGACTCCATCGATTCCAGCGCATTGCGCGACAGGTTCAGAATAAGCTGCTTCATTTCCTTCGTATCCAGGCACAGCTCCGGAATATTCTCGCCCAACTGATAGATGATCTCCTGGCCGCGCAGATTCGCATCCGCCCACAGCAGCGGCGACAGCTGTTTCATTATATCGTGAAGATGGACCATTTCCTTCTCTACGATGCGGTTCTGCGCCAGCGCCAGGAAATCGTTGATAATTCCGTTGGCACGGTCGATCTCGTCCATTACAATCCGGTAATAGTCCTTCATATTGTCGGGACTCTTCTCCTGGATCAATTGCATGAACCCGCGAATGACCGCCATCGGGTTGCGTATCTCGTGCGTAATGCTGGCCGCCATCTGGCCGACCAGATGGAGCCGCTCCATGTTGCCGATCTCGGCGCGCAGCTTGGACAGCTCGGTCACATCATGCGCCATGCCGACCGCGCCGACAATCTCCCCGGTCTCTTGGCTGTAGATAGACTTCGCCAGAATGTAATAATCCCGTTCGCCGAGACGGGCCACTTCGCCTTCGACAGCCCCTTTTTGAAGAGCCCATTGCAGGATGATGAACTTATTCGGCTCATCTCCCATCTTCTGCAGCAGATCCCGCAGAGGACGCCCCATTAATTGCGCCCTCGTCACGCCGGGAACCTGCATTTGAATCCCTTCGATCATCATATCGTTGAGGGCGGTAATGCGAGTCTCGGCATCGATGGCAATGACGCAGAGCGGAGCCGTGTTGAGAATCTGCTTGAGCTTCTCGACCTCCTCCCGGTATTGGCGGGAGACAATCCGGTAGCCCTGCTGGAGAAACGTCTTCTCCCTCGTGCCTTCCATCATATACAGCACCAAGCATGCGGTAAGCAGGAACACGATGACGAACAAGACGATAAAGGGAGAGCCAAGGGCGCCGACAGCGGTCTCCACCGGAGCCGTCCAAAGATACGCGGCATAGACAATGCTGTAGACGAGCATGCCGAGCAGCGAGAAGGAAATAATGATGACTAGCCGCATTCGCAAGCCGGACTGACGGAACTTGTTAATGCTAATAAACAATAGCGGGGTTAAATAAATCAGGGCATCTCCCCATTGGTTCCCCGCCGGTTGATATAGTGGGAAAGCGATAATAAAAACGGTATAGAGGGCCACCATAACCAATCCGATGCGGTATCCGCCGTACAGCACGCCCAGCATAAAAGGGATCAGCCGGAAATCAAATGGCTGCGAAGCCTCCGCATGATGAAAGGAGAACAGGATGCACAGAAACACGGAAATCACGGAAGCCGCTCCAACAGCAAGCCGAGTCAGCAGCGGCCGGGCCGACCGAATGGAACATAGCTGGCAGGAGAACGCCGGTATACAAGCAATCAGGACTTGCAGAAGGGTTTCCTTCAAAGCGATGTACATGATTTCTCTCCTCTGGCATGTTGTGGAATGCATTGATTAAAACATAAATGCCCAAGTTTGACAATGGAGCAAACCAACCTTTTAGGCATTTTTCTACATAATGCGATACAATAAGGGACGAAACGACGGTGAAGGAGCATATGACATGAAAGAGACCGATATTATAGTTATCGGCGGCGGACCGTCAGGATTGATGGCCTGTATTGCTGCTGCGGGGGAAGGCGCGAACGTGCTGCTGATCGACAAAGGGGACAAACTGGGCCGCAAGCTCGGCATTTCGGGCGGCGGGCGCTGCAACGTAACGAATAATAAAGAGTTGGATGAACTGATTCGTCATATTCCGGGAAACGGGAGATTTTTATACAGCGCGTTGTCACATTTCAATAATCGGGATATTATCCGCTTCTTCGAGGGACTCGGCATCGCGCTGAAGGAGGAGGACAACGGCCGGATGTTCCCCGTGTCGGACAAGGCAAAAACCGTGGTCGAAGCGCTTATCGGGGAAGTCCGCCAGCGGGGCGTCACGATCATGACCAACCGGCCCGTGTCCGAGGTGCTCTACGCTGATGGCGCCGTGGAAGGCGTCCGCCTGCCGGATGGCACGATCATCCGCGCAAAAGCGGTTATCGTCGCGACGGGAGGCAAGTCCGTTCCCCGCACAGGCTCTACCGGCGATGGCTATCCTTGGGCCGAGGCTGCCGGGCATACGATAACCGAGCTGTATCCGACGGAGGTCCCGCTGACCTCGCAGGCCTATTTTATCCGCGAAAAGCTGCTGCAGGGCTTATCGCTTCAAGATATCCGTCTTACCGTGTGGAACGCCAGGGGCAAAAAGATCATTGAGCATGAGGGAGATCTCCTCTTTACGCATTTCGGACTGTCCGGGCCAGCCGCGCTTCGCTGCAGCCAGTTCGTCGTCAAGGAGCGAAAGCGAACCGGGCAAGAGACGGTCCTGCTGACTATCAACATGAAGCCGGGGCTCAGTCTGGAGGAGCTCGAGCGGCAGCTAATGGAACGGTGGAGCCAGGAACCGAAGAAGGCGATCAAAAATGTGCTTAGACATCTCGTCCCCGATCGGATGGTTCCCATCCTGCTCGGGCAGGCCGGCATCGAGGAGAGCGTGACCCGCGATCATATTCGCAAGCAGCCGCTCCAAGAGCTGTGCCGGCTGATCACGTCCTTCCCCGTCAAGGTGAACGGAACCTTGTCTCTGGAGGACGCGTTCGTCACGGGAGGCGGCGTCAATTTGAAGGAGATCGACCCGCGCACGATGGAGTCGAAGCTGATGCGGGGGCTCTTTTTCTGCGGGGAAATTCTTGATGTGCACGGGTATACGGGCGGCTATAACATTACGGCCGCATTCGCTACCGGATATACGGCCGGGATGCATGCCGCCGCCCTCCAATAAGCAGCAAAGCGGCTTCCCCCCTTGTGGCCGCCAGGGAGTGAAGCCGCTTCTTGCGTTGCCCTAGATATGAATTCCTCCAGGGAACTGGTTCGTATCGTCATTCCAGCCCATCGCGTCCTCTTCCCGCGCCGCGAGATCGTCATGACTCGATGCGGCCAGTGCATACCGGTCGTCGTCTGCCCAATCCTCATTGATCACATGCGCCGGAATCGGAATGAGATCGATATTATAGGCATCATTCACGATCGCGGATTCGGTCATATCTCCCTCTTCCACAAGCGTGCCGCCGTGAGCCTCGGCAATCTCCATCGCTGAGGTCAGATCTCGCTTCTCCACATGAATATGAAGCTCCGTGCGGTGATCGCCGTCATACACCGGCTCATAGCCGAGCTCTTCCAAGGTGTCGAAGGCCAATCGGGCACTCGCGGCTTCCGGGAACCGGAACCGGATAGCGGCTGCTTCCATGTCTTGCCCTCCTCTTTCTCCGCTTTGGACATAATATGCCCGCAAGACCGGAATCTCATCCGTTCATCGTTTCACGCGCCGAATTGACTCCCCTTTCCTTCCTGCTCTTCCTTCGTCTTCTGCTTCCAGCCCTTGATCTGCACGATGACGGTTCCAATCGCGCCGGCCGCCAGTCCGCCTGCAAGCCCCATGCCGACTGCCAACAGCGGCGGCGCAATGAACAGTCCGCCTGCCAGCGCCCACAGGAAGCCGGGAACAGCCGCCAGCACCTGAACCATATGCGCCGCCGCATTCTGGAGGTGAGAGGATCGGAACGAGAACATCGAAGGCACGTCTCCCTCAATGAATTCCCTCCAATATGAGCTTAGCCAGTAACTTAGCACGCCGCACAGGACAGGAACGATTAAATAGTACAAGGTTGACAGGGACATGACGGAGGCCACGACCGCGGACAAGCCAACCCCAATGAACTGGAGATAAAACATAACATGATTGCGGCTGCGGAGGAGCGACTTGACGGCCAAAGAGCCGATGATCTGCCCGCCGTTCTTCCGCTTCATAAAATAGCCCGAGCGCGGGAATAGCAAGCCCCGCTTCCGCTTGCGCCGCAAGGGCTTGTCCATGCTCTGCGACAGCAGCAGCGCGGTTAGTCTCATCCGTGCCTGGCTCTCCAGCTCGACATCGCGCTCGAAGGCATGGGTGACACGCAGGCGATACCGCACAGAGGGCACGGCAACGGCACACAGCAGCAGCGCCCCGGCCAACGGCAGCGCAGGATAAATGGACAAGAGACAGGTCAGGCCGCGGAAAGCGGCAATCGCCGCAAGGCCGGTCAATATGCCGAGACCGCCGCGCCGCCAGCCATGCCATTCCGTCTGCACGCGGTTGCGAACGCAGGCCGTTAATACGGCCAAGGAGGCGATCCCGGCGCCCAAAGCGGCCAGCTCCCCTGCAGTCAGGCCGTATCCCTTGATCAGCCAGGGGGCTGCCACAACGGCGATAAGTCCCGTCATCAAGATGCTGCGCACCGTATACGTGAGCACTCCGAAGGCGGCCAGCCGGCTCCACCACGCTTTCTTCTGCCTGAGGAACAGAACGTCGCCCGCTTCGCTCCACGTATGAAGCGTGCCGGACAGCACCGGGAGGAGGAAGGGGAGCAGCCATATTTCTCTCGGTACCGCAATCCAGGCCGCCGGTAACGGCAGCGTCCACGAATCATAGTAGAATTTAATCCCGAGCAGCAGCGCCGGAATGGCGATATAGAGCCATACGGTCCAATCCAGCGCGGACCGCAGCGCCTTCCATTGATAGGCGGCATTCGTCGACCATCGGTACAGAGCGAGCCTCCACGGCCCGGAATACGGCCGCTTCACGTCAGCACCTCGAAGCAGTCGAACAGCGTCCCTTCCGGGAGCCCGCTCGCTGCGCGTACTTGATCCAAGGTTCCGGAAGCGACGATGCGCCCTTGATGGATCAGCACGAACGAGTCGCATACCCGCTCCGCCGTATCCAGCACATGCGTGCTCATGAGGACGCCGGCTCCCCGCTTCCGCTCCTCCTCCAGCATCCGGAGGAAGCGCCGGGTGGCCCGCGGATCAAGGCCGACGAACGGCTCGTCCACGATATATAAGGAAGGCTTGAGCAGGAAGGCGATAATTAACATCAGCTTCTGCTGCATGCCTTTGGAGAAGCTGGCCGGCAAATGATGCTTCACTTCGGTTAATTGAAAGATGCCAAGCAGCTCCTCCGCCCGCTCCCGGAACTCGGCTTCCGGGAGCTCATGGGCGGCGGCGGCCAGCTCCAGATGCTCCCACAGCGTCATCGAGTCATACAGGACGGGCTGCTCCGGCACATAGGCATATGTCCCCGTTCCGTCCCCGATGCGAATGGCCCCCTTGACCTCGCGCATAATGCCGAGGATGGACTTGATGGTCGTGCTCTTGCCGGCCCCGTTCGGCCCGATAAGTCCGACAAGCTCCCCAGCGTTCACTTGAAAGGAAATGTTGCGAATCGTTGGCTCGCCTTTGTCATAGCCCGCCTCTTCGATTCGTGTATCCAATACGATCATACCGACACCTTCTTCTAGCTTGCTCTCCCTTATGGCTTAAGGCACCAAGAGAACGATTTTTCCTACATTTTCATTACGTTCCATCCGCTGATGCGCTTCATTTATTTGTTCGGGCCGCCATACCGAATCGATGACCGGCAGACACTCGCCGCGCTCCAGCCATTCCCCGGCGAAGCTCCGGAACGCCTTCGTCAGTTCGCTCTTGCGCTTCGGAGGCAAGCCGCGCAGCGTGCTCCCGATGACATGCAAGCGGCGCAGCATGACGGACATGAAGTCCACCTCCGCCTTCGAGCCGCCCAGCGTTCCGATCAGGATCAGCCTGCCGTCCATCGCCATGCAGCGCATATGATCATTCCAATACGTGGCGCATACCGGATCCAATACGACATTCACGCCCGCTCCCTCCGTCCAGGACAGCACTGTCTCGGCCAAAGGCTCGGTCTTATAGTTCAAGACGAGCTCTGCTCCCAACGCCTTCAGCCGCTCGCATTTCTCCTTCGTGCCGGCCGTGGCGGCGACTCTCGCCCCCGCAGCCCGCGCGAGCTGAATCGCGGCCGTCCCCACGCCGCTTGCCCCGGCATGGATGAGGACCGATTCCCCGGCTCCCAGCGTCCCAAGTTGGAACAGGTTCAAATAGGCGGTCAAATAAGCCTCCGGCAGGGCCGCCGCCTGCTCCAAAGTGAGACCCGCGGGGACGGGCATCGCCATATCGGCCGGGATAACCGCATACTGGGCATAGCCTCCTCCCGGAAGGAGCGCCGCCACCCGGTCTCCCTCCTTCCATCCTGTCACTCCCGGGCCTACGGCCTCCACTGTCCCCGCCATTTCGAGGCCAAGGACGGGAGACGCTCCTTCCGGCACCGGATATTTGCCGCGCTTCTGCAGCAGATCGGCCCGGTTCAGCGCCGTGGCATGCACCCGGACAAGCAATTCCCCCTCGCCCCAATGCGGCACCTCCACCTCTGTCCAGGTCAATTGAAGATCCGGTTCCACATGACAAGCCAGCATGTTTTTCGCATAGGTCATTCTTATTCCGCCTCCTTACGATCTCTCTCCATTATTGACGAATGGAGCGGAAAGATCGCGATCAAATTTAATATTCAAAATTTTCTGCACTTTTTCGCCGAAAGTGTGATCTATGACATGTTGGACATCATCTTAAGCTTATACGATGAAGATGTAACCAGTAAAGCGAGGTGGAAAGGACTATGTCTGAACGGGCGCAACGCGACACCGACGAAGCCCTGCATTTGTTCCGCGTATTCTCCAAAGCTTTCAAGAGCGTCTCCGATCATGCCGCTGCAGGCTGCAAAAAACAAGGCTACAACCCGACCGACTTTGCCGTACTCGAAATGCTCTATCATAAAGGACCACAGCCGATACAACAAATTGGGGCGAAGCTGCTGCTGCAGAGCGGCAACGTAACCTATGTCATCGACAAGCTCGTGCGCAACGGCCTGGTGCAGCGCCACCCTTGCTCCAAGGATCGGCGCGTCATTTTCGCCGAATTGACGGAACAGGGCCGGACAGAGATGCACAATATTTTGCCGAAGCAGGCTCAGACCCTGCGCCGGGCATTAAGCGGACTGAGCTTGGAAGAGAAGGCGCAAGCGATCATTCTGCTCAAAAAGCTGGGCATCCAGGCGGAAAAGCTCAGCCTTGTCACAAAAAAAGAGGGGTAACACGAGAAAGAAACGGCCGCGGTTGCGAATGCCGTTTCTTTGCTTTTTGACCCGTATATTACGCCTGTCCTCCCGCCGCTTCCGCGATGGCTCTCCCGTCCGCATAGTGGGAGAATTGACGGAAGCGCGCCGCGAATTCCTCCGCAGGCAGCGGATGGCTGATATAGTAGCCTTGGAAATGATGGCAGCCCAACGACTCCAAGTAATGGAACTCCTCCGCCGTCTCCACTCCTTCCGCTATGACGGTGAGATTCAAGCTGTGGCCGAGCTGAATGACGGCCTGCACGATCGAGGCGTTGACCGGATCCGCGGAGAGATGCCGGACGAAGGAACGATCGATCTTTAGCGTATGAACCGGCAATGTCTTCAATCGCTCCAGCGAGGAATAGCCGGTCCCGAAATCGTCGATGGCGATATTCATCCCGCGCCGCTTCAGCTGCCGCAGGACATGGTTGGCTTGTCCGACATGCTTGTGCACATAACCTTCCGTAATCTCCAGCACCAATTGCTCCGGTTCGAACTGGGCCTCCTGCACGATACGCTCCACCATCGCCACGAAATCTTGATTCAAAAACTGTCTCAGCGACACGTTCACCGACAGGCGAAGCGGCGGCATGCCCTGCTCCCTCCATTGGCGATGCTGCATACAGGCGCTGCGCAGCACCCATTCGCCAATCGGGATGATTAAACCGGTTTCTTCAGCGACCGGAATGAACTGCGAAGGCGATATATAACCCTGCTGCGGGTGCCGCCAGCGCAGCAGCACCTCGGCGGCGACGACCTTCCCCGCCCGATCGACAATCGGCTGATAATGAAGCGTCAGCTCCTCCCGCTCCATGGCCTTGTACAGCAAGCTTTCCAGCAGCATGCGGCCTGAAGCCAGATCCGGATGAATCTGATCGAAGAACATATAGGACTGCCCGCCCCGCTCCTTCGCCGCATACATCGCCGTATCGGCCTGCTTGAACAGGGCGGTCAGCGTACTCCCGTCATCGGGATAGAGCGCGATCCCGATCGATGCCGAGACGAAGAGTTCATGCGCTTGAATGCAGAAGCGCTCTCGGAAATGCTGAAGGATCCGCTGCGCCAATTTTTTGGCCTCCTCGCGTGTTCCCTTTTCCAGCAATATGACGAATTCATCGCCGCCCAGCCTGGCGCACAGATGCGCTCCCTCCTGCTTCGACAGACAATGGAGCAGGCGCTGCCCGGCTCGAACGAGCAGCATGTCGCCGATCTTATGGCCGAGCGAATCATTAATGTATTTGAATCGATCGAGATCGATGAACAGCAGCGCCAGTGACGAGGTGTCTACCTCAGCCCGCTCCAGCGACTTGTCCATCTCAATCGTAAAATAATGGCGGTTCGGCAGCTTGGTAAGCGGATCATAATAGGCCAGCCGCTGCAGGTGCTCTTCCGATTTTTCCAGCAGCTTCGTCTGCTGCACGAGATGCTCGTTCATGCGGTTAAGCTCGCGGAATTGCGCGGCAAGCCTCCCGGCCATGGCGCGGAAATTCAACATCAGGGAGCGAATTTCTCTGATCCGGCTATGCGGGCATGCCTGCCTCTCCCAATCCGCTGCCATCGGATCAACGCTCGTCATCCGGTTCAACCCGTCAAGGGAACGAACGAGAGAACGGCTGACCACAACCGCGATCCCCGCTACGATGCCCCACACGGCCAGCATCAGAGCCAGCTCCCCGACATAAAAATGAAAGATCGTCGGCAGGAACGCATCATTCGGGAGAAAGGCGGTAACCGCCCCCGCTCTTCCGGCCTCGCCATAGCGTTCCAGCACATAGTAGCCGTCTTTCCAGCGGCAGGTTCCATAAGGGTAGTGTTCCGCCCCTGGCAGCACGCGGTAGAAGCCGGCCACCCGGCTCCGCTCTACTCCATCTCCCGAGATTAACGTTTTGGGCAGAGGGAGGTCGGTTCGCACCGCACCCGCTCCTGCGAGCAACTTCTGCCGGGATTCCGCCCACATCCGGTCGCTCCACGCGATCCTATCGCCGCGCTCGTCCGTCAACGCGAACTTAAGCACGCCGTCCAGCGACTCCTCCTTCAGCACACTCTCCGCCAGCGGTACGTTCGCCCATACGCCGGGCCCGTTCTCCAGGAACCGCCGGCTCGATCCTTCCAGAGCACGCAGCGCTTCCTCGGCGCGGATCGACTGCTCCTCCAAATGGGCATACGCCTCGCGCTCCACTTCCATCAATACGCTGGCACTGCCCAGCCTCATCTGCGCGAGGAAGGAGAACAAGACGACGCCCAGCGCCAGATGAACGATAACGCGATGGAGAGAGAGCGGCCGGTCCGCGCTGCGTGCGAGAAGCCGCTGCCATGGCACATAGGCAAGCAGCATATCGGCGAGAAGCGCGTTGGCGATCCCATTGACAGCGAACGTGAAATATTGGAGCATGGCCTCTGTCCCGAACACGCCGGTTCGCCCCAAAAACAGCAGGGCGAAGGCCGGAGCTCCGACCGCAAGCCAGAACAAGCTGTCCCACAACAACAGCCTCCGTCTCCGGCGGTAGAGGAAGCCGACGACGGCAAGCTCCAATCCAATAAACGCCAGCATATCGATAGGATATCCGGCGAGATAGAACACCAATGCGGCCAGGATGGCGAACGCCATCGTTCGGACGGCACCGAACAGGACCAAAGCCACAAGGAAGAAAGCCCCACTCAGTGCAAATTCCACACCGAACGGGAACTTGATTTCGATTTGGGAGCCGATGACCCCCAGCAGAATAAGCGAGATGTAAGCAAGCCCCGTACGGCTTGAGTTCGGCAGTACCGAGGTATACGGCATAGAGGACGACTCCTTTGGCTGAAGGTAGTTCGACAATTCCCCTATTACCATTCGACACAAATCCATATTTTCCTACTTTATGCATAAAAAAACCGCCCCGCACGCAGGGGGCAGTGAAATACGCCCGTTTTTTTATTTTGGCGAATGGATTATAGTCGTATTTTCCCATTATGAAAATAAACCGGCACATCCAGTTTTGCGATGATCGTTGGCCGAGGTTTTCGAATGCCACCCTATTAAAATTTCTTGTACATAGGATATGGTTCGGACCGGAGTAAAACGGATGCGATCGCATCCGTTATCGTCGAGGACAACTCTGGGCAGCATTAATGACTTCGATTGCTTTCTCCATATAGATGTCGCGCCCTTCACGAAGCTCTTTAATGGTTCGCTTCACCGGTACGGTAGGCTGAATGCCGACGAGATGATGCTGGCTTCCGTCATGTTTCAATACTCTCATTCCTGTCCATCGAACATCAATGCCGCCCGGCAAATTCATATTGTTAATGTTCCCGTTTACGCCTGCCGTCGTTTCTCCGACGATTTCTCCTAATCGATAATGTTCAACGACACCCATTGTCGCTTCTACTGCGCTAAGGGAGGCGCCATAGGCAAGAAATACGATCTTCCCTCTGAATGTTGGTTGCAAAGGTTCAATTGTCGATTGCAGGTTGAGGTAAGAGTCGTTTCTCTGGTCGTGGTCCGGGTATACAAATATAGGTATATCGAATTTTGGCGATGTCATCTGCCGATCGCTTAAATAGGACAACATTTGAAGGTGAATAATTTCGCTCTGAGCGGGATAGCCTCTTAAATCGAAGATAACTCCTTTTGCATTTGCCAGCTCATTCAGCTTCTCCTTAAATAGGTCAGGCGTTACCTGTGCTGTATTAACGTAATAAATTTCGTCTGCGACTTTTTCAATAGAGACAGGACGAATAAATTCATCGACCACTTTATCTTTGCCCGAGAAAGGAATAGAGATGTTAAATCTATTTTCTTCGCGTTGAACCGTCAGTGTTGCTTTCTTTCCGATCTTCCCGGCCACAAATTGTTCGGCCGCTCTCCACCGTTTCAACTGCGTTGTGCCGGAAATATATTTTTCCAGTTGCTTAAAATAGGTTGTGGCGCTTTTCCCGTCAATATTTACGATGATATCTCCCGGTTTCAGATCGATGCCTTCTCTCACGTTCGATATGACCACTTGCTCTTCAATCCATTGAACGCTTAAAGGAAGGTAAGCCTGCTCACGGGTCTGATTTATTTGTTGAACCAAGCTATGCCCATCTTGCGTTTTCTCTAACATTTTTCTGACGGTTTGAAAAAACTGATCTGCTGTGCTGTCTATCAAGCTTTGCTCCAGCGTCTTTGTTAACGCTTGCTCCCAATCGACCTTGACTACATCGAAATAAGGATAAAAATGCTGAAGAACATTCCAAGTGATAACGATGTTTGCCAAGCGGACATTTTTATCATCTATTGAAGCTTTGGATAGATCGATGCTCGCCAGTTGCTGTTGAAGCTGCTTCATAGCGTGTACCGATTTCGGTGTGGCGCCGATCGTTCCCTTATCGTCCCGGTATAAAACCAGAGGAATGTGTGCATATACATCCGGAGTAATCTGCTTGGCAACCGTTTCCCCTGCCTGCAGAACCCGATCCGTAAGCTTCAATTCACCGATGATGAAAGCAAGCTTGCTAGGATCGTCTGATTGCAGCCGTAAACTCTTGTATACAGGATTGTTCAATCCGACGCCAATGTGTAGCCAAGCAGTCAAATTTTGGGCTTGTGCAGGCGGGCTGAGCCGACTTGCGTTGTCTTGCTTCGTAAGTTTCATCGTCGGAGCGATCGGATAGAAAAGCTTCTGCAATGTTGTTGTTAATTCATCTTTTGTTTTTGCAGCCCTTACTTGGATTACTCCATGAATGGCAAAACGATTCCAGTCGATCATCTCATTTTCATCGCTCGGGTGGAAGAATCTGACATATCCATATAGCTTGGCAAACGCCCGAACGTTCTCCAGCTCTTGATTAGCGGCTTTCTCCGTTTCCTTTGCAAAAGCGGGTACCGCGGACATAAGAAATAGGATTGCGGTTAAAACGATAAGGCTTGCCTTTTTCACTTTCCATTCTCCTTATCCACTGTTTTTATCGGCCGGCTATGTCTCCGTTGCATTTATTTAGCCGACGATTTGTTCATTCCGTAACCTCCTCTTTTCCTCATTATAGGGAGCTATATTATTCCAAGTAATGACCGCCAGGCCAGTCTATTATTAGACTCTAGCCCAGTATCTGGGCTAGACCTGTACCCATAAATCCGCTATTTAGGCACAAAAAAAACCGCCCCTTTAAGGGACGGTCCAATCTGTTCTATTTGCTGTTCAGCTTGCCCTTCGGCATCAGCAAGGTGCAGCCGAGGCAGATGATGGCGACCGCGGCCATCGCGAGGAAGACGTTCTCGAGCCCCGTCTCCAGGAACGTGCGCAGGCTGTTCATGACATCCGGAGCCAGTTGGCTGGCGCTCTCCGGGTTCAACAGCTTGTTCAGATCATCGTCCGAAATGCGCGAAGCGACATCCGGTCCGGCTTGTCTGACCATCGACGCAATGCGTTCATTGAGGAAGGTGCCGAGCGCCGCGATGCCGATGGTCTGTCCGAGCGTGCGCACGAACGTGTTCAGCGCCGTGGAAGCTCCGCGCATATTCCAATCGACCGAGGACTGGACGATAATCGTGAACACGGTAATCGAGAACCCGAAGCCGAGCCCCGATACCGTCATCAGCGCGACGATGACCCACATCGACGTGGCGCCCGTAATGAAAGCCAGCCATATCGATCCGGCGGCAATGAGCGTCATGCCGATAGAGGAGGTCAGCCGCGGGCCGCTCTTGATCAGCATGCGGCCTCCGATAATCGAGCCGATAAGCCAGCCGATGGACATCGGCGTCAGCGCCATGCCGGAGCTGGTTGCGCTATGTCCCATGACGCCCTGAATCCAGAGCGGCATGTACGAATTGATGCCAATCAGCACGCTGCTGACCAGGAAACCGACGAGATTGGAGATGGCGATGTCCCTAATGCGGAACAGCTGGAACGGAACCATCGGTTCCTGCGCCGTTTTTTCGATACGGTAGAACCAGATGAGGAACACCGCAGACAAGCCGAGCAGAGCGAACATCCAAGGGGAGGTCCAGGCAATGTTCTGCCCGCCTGTGATGATGGCGAACAGTAAGGCCGTCATCCCGATCGAGAAGGTCGCCGCTCCGGCGTAATCAATCGGCTTGTCCTTCTTCTCCACCTTCTCATGGAACAGCTTGGCGATCATCCATACGGAGACAATGCCGAAGGGGACGTTGAAGAAAAAGATCCAGTGCCAGGACAGGGAATCGACAAAAAATCCGCCGACCAACGGGCCGACCAGACCGGCTATGCCCCAGATGGAGCTGAAGAGCCCCTGGATTTTGGCGCGTTCCTCCAGAGTGAAGATGTCCGCCACGATGGTGAAGGTGGCGGGCATAACCGCGCCGGCACCGATCCCCTGAATAGCCCGGAACAGAATCATTTGCGTCATATTGGAGGATAAGCCGCACAGCATGGAGCCGCCGACAAATAAAATAGAGCCGAAAATAAAGATCTTTTTGCGGCCGAACAGATCGGCCAGCTTCCCGAACAAGGGCGTCGAGATGGCCGTCGTCAGCAAATAGGCGGAATAGACCCAGCTGATGAGCTTGAGTCCGCCCAGATCGGAGACGATCTGCGGCATCGCGGTGCTGACGACCGTAACCTCAATCGCCGCCAAAAACGTAGACAATAACAAGGCCAGCGTCACGAGCTTCCGTTCGCGCCCGGCCTGCATCGTTGCAGTGCTTCCCATTGCTTCATTCCCCTTCTCTGTCGCTTGCTCTCCGCTTCCAATGAAATTGGTGCTGTATATTGCAGCGCATGCTGCCGCTATTGTCTATCTTATCATGCCCTGTCCGGGCTGCGAACCGCGCGGCTCCTTAATGTTGGTCCGCTCCTGCGATCCGCCGCACGTCCGCGCCAAGCCAGCGTCCCGCCTCCAGAGAAGCCACGACCAACCGCGGATGGGCGGCCCCCTCCCATATCTCATCATGGGTGATAACCATCAAGCCGCAGCCCCGCCCTGCCTGCCCAAAGCACCAGTCGCGTATCAAGGCGGCGCTCCGGGCATCAAGCCCCGCTGTCGGCTCATCCAACAGCAGCACGGCGGGCCGGTGCAGGCCGGCCAGCGCCACGCAGAGCAGCCGCATAGCGCCGGCAGGCAGATCGTGAGGATGACGGCGGCGGTAACGGGACAGGCCCGTGGCACGAAGCAGATCCTCTGCCATCGCCGCAACCGCAGCCTCCCGCTTGGCCTGCGCCGGCGGGACCGGAACGGTCAAGCGGCCGCTCCGCCAAGCCATAGCGGCCGCTTCGAGCGCTTCCTCTTCCACGGTGCGGGCGAGCAGCCCGGCTTCCGGCTGCTGCGGCACATACCCGATCAAGCGGGCCAGTTCATAGACGGAGAAGCGCGGCAGCGGCTGCCCGGCCAGCCGAATCTCTCCGGACATCCGTCCCGTTGGCCGCGGCATGCCCTTCGTCAGCAGCTTGAACAAGGTGGACTTGCCTGCTCCGTTCGGTCCGCGGAGAAGCAGGCACTGGCCCGGATACAGCGCGAACGATACGTCGTCAAGCGCTCGTTCCCGGCCGTTCGAGCCGGCGTTGTCCTTCCGCCTTTTCCCATACCGGAACGACAGGTTTTTCACTTCCAGCACAGGTGGATCCTCTCGATGCTCTCCAGGCAGAGGCTCCGCCCTGTTTACTTCATCCGCTCTTTCATTCGGCGCATTCGGCAGGGCGGGGAATGGCGGCGCGGACGGGAGGGCCGCGTTGGGCGTCTCCAACTTGTCCAGAGCCGCCGCCGCTTCCGGTTCCTCGAGTCCGCCATCATAGATGATGCGTCCTTCCTCGAGCAGAAGCAGCCGCACACCGGGCAACTTCCTAATCCAATCCTCCACCCGGGCTCCGGCGAGCACCGCCGTTCGCCCGGCGTGCCGCCCTGCGCGAAGCGTCTGCAGGAGCCGCTCCCGGGAAGCCGCATCCAGATGGCTCCATGCCTGATCCAGGATGAGCACCTCCGGTTCCATCGCCATCACCGCCGCCATAGCCGTCCGCTGCTTCTCTCCCCCAGACAGCTCCGTGATCGGCGCCTCCCGGAGCGGTTCAAGCCCGAACGCTTCCAGCTGCTCCTCGACCCGGCGCATGACCTCATCTGCAGGCAGCCCCATATTTTCCGGGGAGAAGGCAAGCTCGTCCTCTACCGTGCCGAGGATAAGCTGGGAATCGGCATCCTGCAAGGCCAAGCCGGCCGAGGCGGGCGGCTGGCCCTCCGGCGTCGCCGTCTTCCCTTGAAGCGCGCCTTCATGGGGCTGCATTACGCCGGCCAGCAGCTTGCACAGCGTAGTCTTGCCGCTCCCATTCGCTCCGGCGATATAGACGATATCGCCCCGGCGCAGCGTGAAGCTGCAATGGCGAAGGGCCGGCTCGTCCGCGCCCAAATAGGTAAAGGTCACGCGCTCGATGCGCATGACCTCTTCACGCAGAAATCCCATCGTGAAAGCCTCCTATTCCCGCGGCTCGCGGCTGGCCTTCCCCAGAGCGAACGGGCGAAGCGCCCGCGCGGACGCCAGCCGATCGCCGATCAGCTTCGTCAATGCCCCGCAGAGCAGAAGGCCGCTGAGGCAGCGGACCGCAAGCGTCGCGATCAATACCCACGTCTCATAATAAATGTACCCGAACATGAAGGCCGAGACGACGAACCAAATCGGAACCGCCGCCAAACCGATAAAGCTCATGGCTCCCCAGTCGTAGCGCCGGTACCGGAACAGATACAGCAGCGGCTCGATGGCGATGCCGTAGCAGAGCGCGGCCGCAATCGCCGCCCAAGCTCCGTAGGCGGTGCCAACAAGAATCTGCACGACGGCGCCAAGCGCGTAGGTGAAGATCGCCGCGCCCGGCTTGCGAATAATATAGGCGGCCAGCAGGCCGTAAATCATATATAACCCGACGATGGATGACGTCAGCATCGGTCCGCCCAACGAGTGCAGCAGCTTGTTCAGCCAGGACAAGCCGCTCGTCAGCACCCCGTTCGCCGCGGCCAGCAGCGCCATGAGCACCCATTCGCTCAAGGTCAACGAATGCCAAATTCGCGTGTTGGATGATGTCATCTGTGATCAACTCTCCTTACGTTCTCCCTTTTGCGGAAGGGCGGATGGTGCGGCATCCTTTTCCTCTATACACGTTACAAGCCATGCGCTGGAAATGCAAGTAAAAAAGCGGCCCTGCCGGCGCCCGGTGTGCAGCCCCTGGGCCGCAAGGATGGCGGCCCGCTTAGCCGAACCACCATGTGGCGGAGGCTCCCAGCGCCGAGGCCAAGGCCAGTCCGATACCCGGGACCGGGAAGACGAGACGGCGCCGATACGTGCGCGGAGCGGCGCCGAACCGCTTCGCCTCCATCGCCGTGGCAATGTCCTGCACGCGGCGGAGCGTGTGCGCCGCCGCTCCCGCGATAACGCGCTGCAGCCGCTCAAGACGTTCCGCCGGGCTATGCGGCGGAACGAGGCGGCGCAGGCGCTCGGCGTGCCGGATGCGGGCCGTCTCGGCCAGCAGAATCGGCACGAAGCGCAGCGCAATCGCGGCCGCGTACGCGAAGCGCTCCGGCAGCCGCAAGTAGCGGGACATGGCGAGGACGACATCGCGCGGCGCCGTCGTCCCCGCATAGACGAGCGATGACAGGAACAACGTCATCGCCCTGAGCGTCAGCGCGGCCGACTGGAGGCCGGCCTCCCTCGTCAAGGCCAGCTTCCCAACGGTGACCCACGGCGTGTCGCCCGGGAGGACCAGCCACTGGAACAGCAGAAGCGGCAGGGCGAATCCGCCGATCGCTAACAGGACCAGCTTCCAACGCTGGGCCGTCCACCCGCTTCCGGTCAGGGCGATAACCAGAACGGCAAGGAACCACACGGCCTGCCACTCCACTTTCATGCTGATCATCACGGCCAATCCGGTGCTAAGCAGCCAGACACCCTTCGTCAAGGGGTCGATGCGAAGCAGCCAGCTCATAAGTCCTCCCCCTTTCTCTTGCCAGCGCCCGCCGAACAAGCTTCCCGGCTTTCGAACCGGCAACGGACGCATAAATTCTCAAGGCCCAAACCAACTTAATACAGATCGGGAAGAGCAGCGGGGCTTTCGTTGCCCGCACATCGAAAAATTCAATAAGCATCATACCGCTTAACCCGAAGAAAGTAAAGACGGAGCAAGCGCGGCGCAGCCCTCTTCAAAGACGCCGCCGCGTCATGGAAAGGAGCCCAGTCATGGCGGTAGAAGATATAGGGAAATCCCGGCGCAGCATGGTTCTCATCGGTCTCATTATGGGTATGTTTTTCAGCTCGCTCGAACAGACCGTCGTCGGCACGGCCATGCCGACCATTATTAAGGAACTTAGCGGCTTCGCCATCTTCGCCTGGGTGACGACGGCGTACATGATCTGTTCGACCACCGTCATCCCGCTCTCCGGCAAGCTGGCGGATCTGTTCGGAAGCCGGTTTATTTATTTGGCCGGATGGATTATTTTCGTCATCGGTTCATTTCTGTGCGCTACGGCGGTCAACATAGGACAGCTGATTGGTTACCGCGCTATTCAAGGGATCGGGGGCGGGCTGCTGATGCCGATGTCCCAGACGATTATCGGGATGATGTTCACCCCCGCCCAGCGGGCGAAATGGCAGGGGGTATTCGGGGCCATTTTCGGGCTCAGCTCCATCGTCGGACCCTTTCTCGGCGGCTTGATCGTCGATCATATCAGCTGGCACTGGATCTTTCTCATCAACGTCCCCTTCGGCCTCGTCTCGACCGCGCTCATTTTCATCGGGATGAAATCGATGAGCAGCCCGCGCGACAAAAACAAAAAGGTGCATATCGACTGGCTCGGCATCTTCACGCTCATTCCGGGAATCGTGCTGCTGCTGTACGGCCTGTCGCTCGATCACGCGAAATATGCCTGGACCTCCCCTTACAGCCTGTTTATTTTCGGCACGGCCCTGGGGCTCTTCCTCGTCTTCATTCCGATCGAGCACCGCGCGGCCGATCCGATTATCGACATGTCGCTGTTCCGCAGCCGCGTCTTCAATGTCGCGGTCGGGCTCGGCTTCCTGGTCGGACTCGGAATGTTCGGCGCGATTATTTTCGTGCCCATGTTCATGCAGGGCGTCCTCGGGGTGACGCCGACTCAGGCGGGCTCCACCATGACGCCGATGATGATTGCCCTCATCATCGCCAGCGTGCTCGGCGGCCGGCTTGTGCTCAAGCTCCCTTACCGCGCCGTCATGGCTTCCGGGATGGTGATCAGCGCCCTGGGCTTCCTGCTCATGTCCACCATGGGCATTCATACGACTCCGTTTACGGCCTACGGGTTCATGATGGTGCTCGGCTTCGGCATGGGCCTGGTCATGCCGCTCATTACCATCGTCGTCCAGAACGCGTTCCCCCGGGAGAAGCTCGGAACCGTCACCTCGGCGACGACCTTCTTCCGTTCCATCGGGAGCACCATCGGCACCACGCTCTTCAACGTCATCATGAACGCTGATATCGCAAGAAATATGACCGCAGCCATGCAGACCGCCGATCCGACAACGCAGGCGGTCCTTGAGCGGATCGGGACGGATTCGAACACGCTCTATCAGCTTCTGATCAACCCGGCGATGCTGCCGCTCGAAGGCGAAGCCAAAGCCGCCGTGCTCGACACGCTCAAGGAAGCGTGGTCGGCTTCCTTTTCGTCCGTCTTTTTGACGGGACTCGGGTTCATTATCGCCGGCATCGTGATCTCCTTGCTCATCGGCAACGGCCGCATCTCCCGCGACGGCCCAGGCCCAGGCCGGAGACGCCAACCGGACCCTGCCCAGGAAGGGGCGGACCGAAATTCCGCTCAGCCCGCCTAGAGACAACAAGCTGCAAGCCATATCTCCGAGGAAAGACCGGCCTGCAGCTTGCATTTTTTATACGACGATGCACTGGCTTCATGCCATGCATCTTGTGTGCTCGTGACTTCGGGTCAACTTCGACAACGGCAAGCTGAAAGCCGTCCATTGCGCACCATACGGCTTCAATGCCAGAAACATGGAGCCCTGACGCATACGGCGGCTCACCAAGAAAGGGCGCCTCTCCAAGGAGAAACGCCCTTTTCAATTCATCATATTCTTTACGCCAGTCCGGACTATTGCTTGCGCATATACGTCCGATACCAGAGTCCGAACACGTACAGCACCCAAATTTTGCGGGAATAGTCGCCTTGGCCGTTCCGGTGGCGGCGGAACATTTCTTCCACCGCGCTCAGATTGACGAGCGGATCGATGCCGCTGGCGGCCAGTTCCTCCCACATGATGCCGGCCCGCTCCGTGCGCAGCCAATCGCGCATCGGGACAGGGAAGCCGAGCTTCGGCCGGTGAAGCACCGAATCCGGAATAATGCCCTCCATCGCTTTGCGCAGCGCATACTTCGTCGTCTTCTCGGCAATCCGGTAGGAAGCAGGGATCGTGCGGGCGACGTCAAATACTTTGCGATCCAGGAACGGGACGCGCAGCTCCAGCGAATGCGCCATCGTCAGCTTGTCCGCCTTCATCAAAATGTCGCCCGGCATCCACAGATTCATATCGATATATTGCATCCGCGATACCGGATCGAGATGGCGGGTGCGATCATAATAGCGACGAGCGATATCGAACGGCTTCTGGTAGGCCGCTATCTCTTCGGCGCCGACGCGCAGCAGTTCCGCCTTCGCATCGTCGGTCATGATATTGGCATTGCCCAGGAAGCGCTCCTCCAGCGGAGTCGTTCCCCGCAGCAAGTAATTTTTCCCATAGAAAGAGAATGGTACGGCGCTCACCATCTTGTTCACGACGCGCTGCATTCCTTCCGGCATCCAGGACAGATAGCGCAAGGAATGCGGCTCGCGGTAGATGCGATAGCCGCCGAACAGCTCGTCCGCGCCTTCCCCGGACAACACGACCGTAACATGCTCCTTCGCCAGCCGCGCGACCTCGTACAGCGCGATCGCGGACGGATCGGCTACAGGCTCGTCCAGATGCCAGATCGCGCGCGGCACGGCGTCGAAATACATCTCCTGCGTAATGATCCGATCATAGTGCTCGGTACCGATCTGCCGAGCCGTATCGCGGGCGATAATCGTCTCATTGTTCGGCCCCTCGAAGCCGACGCTGAACGTCTTGATCGGTTCGATGGAACGCATGAGCGTGGACGTAATCGTCGAGTCGATGCCGCTCGAGAGGAAGCAGCCCCGCTGCACCTCGCTGTGCAGATGATGCTCTACCGAATCGCGCATGACATGGCGAATCTCGTCGATAACCTGAGCAAGCGGTCGATCGACCGGTTCGAACATCGGATCCCAGTATTTCTCGATCACCGGCTGCCCGCCCAGCGAAATCGTCATCGAATGAGCCGGCGGCAGCTTGTAGATTCCGGCGTACATCGTCTCCGGATCGGGAACGTATTGGAAGGTCAAATAGTTGTAAAAACCATTCATATTGACCTGACGGGCCACGCCCGGAACGGCCAAAATGCTCTTGATCTCCGATCCGAAGACGAGCATCTCGTCGTTCATGTAATAATACAGCGGCTTGATGCCGAAATGATCGCGGGCCAGGAACAGCTCCTGCTTGTTCCGATCCCAGATCGCGAAGCCGAACATCCCCCGGAGATGGTTGACGCACTTCGTTCCGTATTCTTCATACAGGTGCAGAATACATTCCGTATCTGTATTGGTTTTGAACTGATGGCCGCGGCCGAGCAGATCCTCGCGCAGCTCCAAATAATTATAAATCTCGCCATTAAAAATAATCCATACCGAATCATCCTCGTTGCTCAGCGGCTGCGCGCCTTCCGCCACGTCAATGATGGACAGCCGGCGGAAGCCCAGGCCGACCCTGTCGCCGATCCACAGCTTCGCATCGTCGGGTCCCCGATGATGGATCAAATCCATCATGCTGCGAATGAGATGTTCGGATGGTTGTTGATCATGAAAATGATAGATTCCGGCAATGCCACACATCGGTTCCAAATCCTTTCGCTCATTGCATACGTACATGCATGAAGTATGTCAACATATAGTTGGCGCTAGTCGGCACTTGCCGCAATCGCGGCATAGCTAGCTGGATATCGTATACCGGCCTTGACATTTTTAGACCCGTACTGATTCATTATATACGTTTTTGACGAAATGCGACACAGGCCTCGCGCCAATTCGCCACAATCTCCGGATTGGACGCGAAATGAAGATGCGTATACCCGGCAACGAGCGGAAGTCCTGCCGGATGAACCGCTCCTTCCGGCTTCTCCCCGGCTCTCCCCCGGGACAGATAGGCCGGAGGATAAGCTTGCTTCGGCCCGTCCTCAGGCTCCTCGATCGTCGAATAATGGAACTCATGTCCTCTCGCCGTGCCGCCCCGCAGCAGGAAGTTGGCATCCGTCCCGGTTACCTCCCGGTAGCCAAGCGCCGCCAGCTTCGTGCCCATCCGCGTCTCGCCCGGAAGCAGACCGGCCAGCGACCGGACTTCGCCATCGACGGTGACAAGCCGTTCCATCAGCAGCATGTACCCGCCGCATTCCGCGAACGTCGGCATGCCCGCCTCTACGGCTTCCCGGATGGAACCAAGCGTCCGGCCGCATCGCGCCAACTGCTCGGCAAAGGCCTCCGGGAAGCCTCCCCCGATATAGAGCCCGTCGGCATCCTCGGGCACCGGCTCGTCCAGCAGCGGCGAGAACCGCACCAGCTCGAAGCCTGCCTCTTCGAGCATCTCGAGATTATCCGCGTAATAGAAATGAAAGGCGGCATCATAAGCGAGCGCCAGCCGGAGCCGTCGCTCCGTTCCGCCGCCCGGCGCCCCCGTTCCGGCGCCTCCCGCCTCGTCCCCTTCACCCGCGGGATGGGGCATCCCGCTCGCCTGCTCCATGGCGCCGCCGCAGATGGCCGTGTCCACCCTATTGGCCGCCCCGGCCGTCGCGATCCGAAGCAGCGTCTCCATATCCGTATGCGCTGCGACGGCGTCGGCCATCCGGTCGAACAGCGTCTCCAGCCCGCTCCGCTCCACGGCCGGGACGAGGCCGAGATGCCGCTCCGGCACCTGCAATCCGTCTTCCCGCAGCACATAGCCCACCAGCGGGACGCCGCACACCTGCTCTACCGCTTCGCGAATCAGCTTGCCGTGGCCTTCGCTGCCGACCCGGTTCGCGATGACGCCCGCCAGGCGAACCTCGGGATCAAGCTGCTGGAAGCCAAGCACGATCGCCGCGGCGCTCCGCCCCATGCCTGACGCATCAATGACGAGAAGCACCGGGCAGTCGAGATGTTTCGCAATCGAAGCCGCGCTCCCCTCATCGCTGTCGGCGCGGCGCCCGTCGTACATCCCCATCACGCCCTCGATAAGCGCGATATCCGCCGCGGCGGAATGGCGAAGGAAGGTCGCCCGCATCGCTTCCGTTCCGCACATCCATTCGTCCAGATTGCGGGAGCTTGCTCCGCACACGGCGGTATGATAAGTCGGGTCGATATAGTCCGGGCCGCATTTGAACGGTTGGACCCTCCAGCCTTGACGGGTAAGCGCCCGCATTAATCCAAGGGTGACGGTCGTCTTTCCGGTCCCGCTTCCGGTTCCGGCGATAAGCAGCCGGCGCGGCCCCTTTGTTGGATTACGATCGATAAATGTCGAATGAGTTGAGTGAAGTTCGGACATGGTGTCTTATCCTTTCGCGTCTCTTTTTCCCCATTGTACAGAACCTCTGCCGCGAACGCCAATCAGACCGCGTAGACGAACGGCAGCATCCTGACCGGAGGGATGTGTAAATTGCCATTTCCCTGCACAACCTAATCGTATCGTATCGACATTAACCGACAAGGGGAACTCGCGGATATGATCTACATCTTCCTGGCCTGCACGCTTATCATTCTCTTCGTTCTAATCGCATGGATTGTTCCGAGATATGCCGTCTACCAGATGACCCGCAAAAAACCGGCCACCTACGACAATTGCTTCGAGCTGTTGGAGCAATATCGCGTCTTCAGCAAAAAGGAATTCGACGATTGCGACAAAGAAGAAATTTTTATTCGCAGCCGCGACGGATTGAAGCTTCACGGCACCTACATTGAAAAGCATCCCTATTCCGATCGCATCGTCGTTATCGTGCACGGATACACATCCGCCCTTCCCTGGTCGGCCCAATTCATGAACATGTTCTTTAAGCTCGGGTACAATGCCCTTCTGATCGATCAGCGGCGGCACGGACAGAGCGAGGGAATCCGCACCACCTTCGGATTCAAGGAAAAGGGCGACATTGAAGACTGGGTAGACTGGATTATCGAAAAGAAAGGAACGGACTGCATCATTGGGCTGCATGGCCAGTCTTTTGGCGGGGGCACCGTGCTGGAGTACGCGGCGAATCCTCATCCGCGCGTCAAATTCATCGTCGCCGATTGTCCTTATTCCGATCTGACCGAGCTCATTCACCATCAGGTCGCCGTACTGAATCGCCTTCCGGCCTGGCCCTTCATGAAATTGATCGATATCCTGCTGGAAAGCAAAGCCGGCTTCCGGTTGAACGATGTCAGCCCAATCAGGGTGATGCGGACCTGCAAGCTTCCGATCCTGTTCATCCACGGGGCGGCGGATATATTCGTTCCGACCCAAATGAGCATCGATATGTACGAAGCCAAGCCCGAGCCCAAGGAACTGCTGCTGGTAGACGAAGCTACCCATGGGGTTGCCTATTGCTACGACAAAGAACGGTATGCCGACACAGTGATCCAATTCGTCATCGAACATACCGGCCTTCCAACCGCCCGCGAAATGGAGGAGATCCATCCGGGCAAGCACAAAGACTCGGCCCCGGTCGAGCAGCCGTACCGCCTGCCAGGCGCACCATGAATCCCATGCGCGTCCATACACCGTACTACGTGACAAGGCACGGCCAAGCAAGCCGGCGAGTGCATGCTCGACATGCACTCGTCCCCGGAAGCGGTAGCCTCGGTGATCCCCTAACCAAGTAGAGGACCCGGGCCTGCGCTTCAAACGGGCTATTTGTTCCTCAACCGCCAGCAAGTCGCTCATAAGCACCTTCTCTACGTTTACTTCTCTATCAACGGTCTACACCTCCACGGACCTTCTCAGTCATACCCTCCCGAGTCCTTTGGGTCAATATCCCATTAACTCATAATTTGGCGAAGCCCTTACATCCAACATTATATCTCCATGGCTGTTTGGTTCTTTCCAAATAACTCATCTATCGCCGCCACACGTCCTTAACAACATTCGTTCGAAGGCCCGGCATCACGAAAACGAGGCGATTAAGAATAGGCTGAAATTGCATCTGTGCCGGACAAGTCATTGCTGAGCCATAGGGAGATTGCTCGTAAGCGCGGCACACCCGCTTCTCTTATGAGCCAAGGGGATAATGTCCATAAGTGTCGCGCCCACTACCGCCCTCTCTTTCTGAACCATAGGGAAAATGTCCGTAAGTGTCGCACGACCCAGCTTCTTTCCTGACCCACAGGGAGATTGACCATAATTTTCCCATACCTGTTCTCTTTATGAGCCATGGGAGATTGACCAAAAGCATCGGACGCACCTGCTCTATTCGCCCCTCCTCCCCCAAATCAAAAGCGGCACCCGCAAGTCCGGGTGCCGCTGCATATTGAATCGGTTACGCCTGAGCCAGGCCTGATCCAAGCTGGAACAGCAGGCTGTCGTAATCTTCGGCCTTGAGGCTGTACAGGGCTTCGGGAGCAGCTCCGCGCTCCGGATCGCATTCCCTTATGTCTCCAAACCGGAAGACGCGATCGAGGGAAGCCTGCACCTGGGCGTATTTGCCTTCCTCCTTCAAAAGCTGCATCAGTTCATAGTCGCGGATGCCGCGCTGCAGCCATTTGTAACGCAGGGACAATAGCGGCCTGCCCAGCGGGCCCGGATAGACGAAGTTCGTATCGCCGGCCTTCCATATTTCAGAGCGGTAGGCGATCCGCTTCAGCGGCTTATCGGGCCAGACGGTATAGTTCCAGCGCAAGAAGCCATCCGTGCCGAGGCGCTCCGCGAACCAAGCGATAAGCCGGCTCTCCAGCGGCGGGGAAGCCAGGAACGTATTCGGGCGGGCCGGGTTGCAGCAGACGTAATAGAGCAGCTTGCCCTCGATCGACGGACGCTGGTCCATCAGCCGCTGATGCTCCTTCACGACGCAATTGAACAAGGGCACATAATCGGATACGCCCCCCAAGCCTTTTTCCACAAACTCTACGTGGTTGATCGCAACCTTGTAACGGAAGGAAGGAGCCGTGCTGCGCAGCCAGGTCAGGCGGCGATGGAACAGATCATATTCAGCCGGCTCGTCTGCCAGAATCCGAACGCGATCGATGCGGCCGGCGGCCACAAAATGCTTCTCCAACGCCTGAACATACGCCTTCAAGTCCCCCTCTCCCCGCATAAAGCGGTACGTTCCGCTAGCTTCGTCGTAGTATCGGATACGCATCCCGTCGGGAGCACCCTCGACAATCGCCCCGTACCCCGCATCGGCTTCCTGCCAAATGTTCAACAGCCCGAAGACCTCGATCTCCTCGCAAATGCCATGCTTCTCTCCCAACGCAATGTATCGGTCCAGCGCGGAAAAATCATAGTGGAAGGCGCCGTCCGCGCTTCTGCGGACGCCGACGATGCTGTACTCGAACAGATCGGACGGCTCGCGGTCGTTATGGGAGAATTGTCCGGACCACGGAATCTCGGATGCGATGACGGTCAATGCCTTTTGCCCCAGCCGGGCCATGCTCTCCAGATAGGCGTCCAGTACGGAGAAATGCTCTTCCGTCCAGTAGCCGGTATGATATTTGCGCGCAATATTGGAGCTATGCTGCCACAAATCGAGATAGAATCGATAAGCTCGCGGCTCGGGCAGCGTCTGCGGCAATACGGTCCAGCGGAAGCTGCATTCTCCTGCCAGTTGTTCATCCTCGAACAACGTATGCGTGTAGATGCGCACCTTCCCTTCGTATGTTCCCGGCTCCATCTTCTCGTCCGCATGCCATTCCACCCATACCGGCTGCACCTGCCGGGCTTGCACATGAAAATGGGCATCCTCAAGGAGCAGATCAGCCTTCGGCGTGCCGTCGTCATCTTCGATGAAGCCGACAAGCTTGATCTCCGGCCGCACGCGTACGCCCCCGGCCGACACTTCGATGCGGGCGATGCGAAGCGGGCCCCCCTTCCAGAACAGCGCATCCGGCCGTGTCGTCAGCAGGAAAGGCTGATCGTCCGCCACAAGCACCTGGAACGCGGCGCTGTCCCGCCGGCAGCTGATTATCTCACAAGGGGCACTGCCGTCCGCCGCATGTTGGGTATAATGGGCCCATTCCTTCCAAGTGCGCGTTTCCCTATGGAACATATTTGTCAAGCCAATATACATCGAGCTCTCACTCCTCTGCCGCTCGCATGGTTCACGGCGCTGGCGAACCGATGCTGCTGGAACTGGAATTGCAGGCGAACATCTGCGCGAATCCCGTCATAGCGATTCTGGTGGAAATGAATATGCACTATTTTCGTTATCCAGATGAACGAAAACGAAGTTATTTCGATAAAGAAGGGGCTGCTTCAAACCGCAGCGGCTCCCCTTCCCGATGGAGCTCGAAGACGATGATTTCATTCTCGCCCTGGCGTAGCAGCGGCCCCGGAACATACAGAGTTTGCTGCGGGCCTGCAACCCAATATCGTCCCAGATTGAAGCCGTTCACGAAGACAACGCCCTTCGTCCAACCGTCCAGACGGAGAAATGTATCCTTCGGTTCTTCCTCAATAACGAGCTTCGCTTCATAGAATCCGGGCTGTTCCTCTTCCCATGCCGCAGTGCCTGCATCGAAGCTCAATCCGGCAAGCGTCTCGAGCTCCAACGAGCGTACCTGCCAGTGGAACAGGAACTGTCCGTTCAGGCGCACGCCGTGCGTAATGCCTTTGCGATCGTACAGTTGAGGCCCGTAATTGACCCGGCCCATATTTTCGACCAGGATTTCCAACTGGGCTCCGCCTTCCGGAATCGTGACCGGAATCGATTGCGGATTCCATCGCTCCACGACGCCGGCCAGCTTGCGATCAAGAAAGACGAGCGCCCGATCCCGCACATCCTGAATCGTCAACCGGCTCTCCGGACGCGGACCGCTGACGCGAGTCGAATAGACGATGAAGCCGTTGTTCTGCCCATACTTCTCCATCGGTTCCGGGCAGATGCTGTCCCGGGCCTCCGTCATCGGTTCCAGGGTATCGAACAGTCTTACGCGGCGAGTGATCGGGGCCGAGCCATAGTCCGCCTTCGGCGTATTCGCGGGCAGTTCCTCCTCTGGAAGGGAGGCATATTTGCCGATAACTTCTCGGAAGGCATGGAACTTCGGCGTCAAATCCCCGGACTCGCTAATCGCGGCGTCATAATCATAGCTTGTAACGGTCGGCTCATATTTCTCGCCGTGGTTGGCGCCGCTGCCGAACCCGAAGTTCGTCCCCCCGTGCGCCATATAGAAATTGACGGAGGCGCCCATGCCGAGCATGTCGTCAAGCACCCGGGCGGCATCCTCCGCATCGCGGGTATGGTGCTGTTCGAACCAATGGTCGAACCAGCCGTTCCAATACTCCATGCACATGAGCGGCCCATCGGGCTGGTACTCCCGCAGCTTGTCGAACGCTTCCTTCGGGCGGGAACCGAAGTTGACGGTCGCGAGCACCCCTTCCGCCATGCCTCCCTGCAGCATATCGTCCTGTGGGCCGTCCGAGGTGAACAGCAGCACGTCGATTCCGCGCTCTATCAGCATCGTACGCTGCGCTTGCAGATATGCCTGGTCGTTGCCGTAGCTTCCATATTCGTTCTCGATCTGAACGGCAATAATCGGACCTCCCTTGGTGGCCAACAGCGGCGTCAATTGAGGAAGCAGCGCATCATAATAAGCGGCCACCTTCTTCAAAAACCGCGGATCGCTGCAGCGCAATCTTATGTCATCCTTCAACAGCCAGGCCGGGAGGCCGCCGAATTCCCACTCGGCGCAAATGTACGGGCTTGGGCGGACAATCACATACAATCCAAGCTCGCCCGCGAGGCGGATGAAGTTCGCCACATCCGCCATGCCTTCGAAATGAAACTCGCCCTCGCGCGGCTCATGCACATTCCAGGCTACGTACGTTTCGATGCAGTTGCAGCCCATCGCCTTGATTTTACGCAGACGATCCTCCCAATAGGCCGGCACTACGCGAAAATAATGTATCGCGCCGGAAATAAGCTGAATGGGACGGTCTCCCATCGTAAATTGCCCTTTGTTATAAGAAAGCGTTGTCATTGGCTTCTCTCCTTCGCCGATATCATCCTGTATCCTGCCTGCTCCTTCGATCTCCAGCAGATCTTACCTTGATGATAGCGGTTTTCGAGCAAATGAACATGCAGTTTTTTTACCATCTGCATGCACAAATGTTGCAAAAAAAGACTTGCCCCGCTCACGGCGGATGCAAGTCTCGTTCGATCTTCATGTTCTTCCATGCGGCTTGCGGCTCAGCCCCGGAACACTTCGGTCTGCTTCTTCAAGCGCGCTGCCTGCTCCCGCAGCACCTCCGAGGATGCGGCGATCTCCTGCATCATCGCGGTCTGCTCCTGCGTGGCGCTCGCCACCTGCCTTGTGCCTGACGCCATCTCTCCCACGACGACGGCCATCTGCTTCGTCTGTCCCAGGGTAGCGGCAAATTGCTCGGTCTGCCGTCCGACCGCCGATGCGATATCGCGCATCGAAGAGGATGCCCGCCGCGTCACTTCCGCAATCGTGTGAAGCGCTTCCGCGGCATCGTCTTTTTTACCCGCTTCGACGCTGACCATCTCCACTTGGGCGGTAATGAGCCGAACCGCTTCTTCAACCTGGGCCTGCATATGTACGATGCGCTCGTTAATGCTGCCGACGGCTTCGGCGCTCTGTTCGGCCAGCTTGCGAATCTGGGAGGCGATAACCGCGAAGCCGGCGCCCTGCTCCCCGGCACGGGCCGCTTCGATTGACGCATTCAAGGCCAGAAGATGCGTCTGATCCGCGATCTCGCGTACGGCAATGGAAATATCCCCAATCTGGGCAGCCTGATCATTCAGTCGCTCCACGGTCTGAATGGAGGCTTGGCCGGATTCGGCGGCATGAAGCATGCCGTCGATGATCGACTTGAGCATCTCCTCGCTGGCGGCCAGCGCTCCCAGCATATCAGAGGTCATCCGCTCGGTATTGCCTGCCTGGCGCTGCACGTCCAGCGCGGACTCGTGGATCCGTTCCACCGTCGCCGCCGATTCGGCCGTCCATTCGGCCTGCTGCTCGGCCCCACGGTTCATTTCCTCCGCCGTTCTTGAAATATGCTCAATCTGCGCGGCTGCCGACGCCATCGCATCCCCGAGCATTTCCGTATTCCGCGTCGTAATCTCCACGCTCTGCTTAATCTCCGCAATCATGCTCCGCAGGTTGCGGATCATCGTTCCGAACGATTCGACGAGAACGCGAATCTCATCATGGAAGCGATAGTCCGGAATGTCGACGTTCAGATTGCCCTGCGCCGCTTCGTCAGCCGCCTTCGCCAACTGGGTCAGCGGGTTGACGACGTAGCGGGCGGCCAGCCACCCGAGAAAGCATGTCCAGAAGATGCCAAGCGCAAAAATAATGGCATCATAGACAACGGCGTTCATATCCGGCGCCAAGACCGGCTTCAAAATAAAGATGAAAAAACCGCTGGTCGCATACGTGACCGCCGATACGATCAGCAACCCCAACACCATTTTCGTCTGAAATCCGAATTTCATCTTGTCATCTCCCCATGATTGATGAACGGTATGGTTTGTCTCTACTCTTCGGATTCGTCCTTACTCGCGGTGAACAACAGGATCGTAATCAAGACAAAAGCAACGAGAGCCAGCAACGGAATGGTAACCCAGCCAAATAGATCAAGGTAATCGGAGCCGCAAGGCACGCCGGTCCGGCAAGGCGAGATCTCCTCCATGCCAGGAACTTTCTGCACCATGTAATGATAAATGGACACCGAGCCTCCGATGATCGACAGCGGCAAGGCGTAGCGGAAAATCCCCCGATCGCCGCGGTAAGCGGCAATCCCCAGCAGCAGAACAAGCGGATACATGAAGATACGCTGTACCCAGCACAGCTTGCATGGTTCCCAGAGCAGGACTTCACTCATATATAAGCTGCCGCCCGTCGCGATGACGGCGACGAGCCAAGCAAGATGCACAGCATATCGTCGAATGCTCGACATAACGGTTCCCCCAGTTCCGCTTATTTCGCCTTCTCCAAAGCTTTATCGATCATTGCTTTGAGGCCTTCATAGTCAAGATAATCGCCGTTGAACTCCACGCCGTCCACGAACACCGTCGGCGTGCCGTGGACCTGGGCTTGAGCCGCTTGCTGCTCGTCCTTCATCACTTCATCCCGCATCGTGCGATCCTGAAGCGCCTTTTCCAGCTGGGCCGAATCGAGATCCGGCACCGTGCGCTGGGCGAAATCGACCAGGAACGGCGCGGTCGCCCAGTCCTTCCTCTCGTCCTGCTGCGCGCGGTACAGCTCGTGATGGAAAGACCAGAATGCTTCCGGCTGCTGGCGATAGACCTCTTCGGCCGCCTCGGCCGCCAATTCGGAGCGTGGAATCACGAGCTTATTCAAAAACGTGAATTTCACTTTGCCGGTATCGATATAGTCCGCTTTCACTTGAGGGTATATGGTATCATTCCAAATTTTGCAGGCCGGGCATTTGTAATCGCCGAATTCCACAATCGTTACGGGAGCATCGGCATTTCCAAGCGTAGGCTGTCCCTCAAGATTGAACTCAACCGGAGGCTGGTTCGCCATCTCTTCCCGCTTCATTTTCTCCCCTTGCTGATTCAAGACATAAATAAGAACGCCCAAGACGACAATCGCAATGGGGATCATTAACAAAAAGGCGCGATCATTCCCTTTTTTTCCTTTGCGCGAGCTTGAAGCCGTGCGTGGTTTCGTAGTTTTTGCCAATGGATTCACCCTTTTCTACTTGTTTCTTCCTTTCTTAACTGTAATAGATATACGGGCAATTTTCCATTTGTTTTAAAAAATTTCTCTTTAAATCTGTGAGGTATGTCACTGTTTGTTAACATAATAATTTAAGTTATCATATTCAGTTATAAAGATAATAGGTTTTATATATTTTATCAATAAAAAAGGTCTGTGCCATAATCAAGCATACCGAAACCGAAAAGGAGTGTGCGAGTAATGGCAGACGAGTGGCGTCCTGAACTATATGACAGCAAGTTGGGGTTCGTGTCCGGCCATGGAGAACATGTGATTGGGCTGCTCCAGCCACAAGCAGGGGAAGCGGTGCTGGATCTCGGCTGCGGCACCGGCGAGCTTACGGCTCGCATCCGGGAGAGCGGCGCTCATGCGGTCGGCATCGGCAAGTCGGAGGCGATGGTTGCCCGGGCGCGCAGCAAGTACCCGGAGCTGCGGTTCATTGTCGCGGATGCCGAAAGTCCGCTGCCTGAAGCGATGGTTGAAGCGTTCGATGCGGTCTTCTCGAACGCGGCGCTGCATTGGATGAAGGCGGCGGATCAGGTACTCGCCGAGGTATGGCGATGCTTGAGGCCGGAAGGGCGCTTCGTCGGGGAGTTCGGCGGCCGTGGAAATATCCGGACGGTAGAGGAAGCTATCGAGGAGGTGCTGCTGGCCGAATACGAAATCGAGGCTTCCGCCTTCCATCCGTGGTATTTCTATTCTTTGGGGGAATACGCCGCGCGGTTGGAGGCGGCTGGCTTCCACGCCGATGCGGCCGTTCATTTCCAGCGGCCCACCGCGCTTCCGGATGGCGATGCCGGAATGGATTACTGGCTGGAGAGCTTCGCCAAGCCCTTCGTCCATGCCGTGGGGGAGAAGGAGTCGGGCCGCCTGTTCCGCCTCGTTAAGGAACGGTGCCGGCCTTCGTTGTACAGGGACGGCAGATGGACCCTGGACTACGTCAGGCTGCGGTTCGCGGCGCATAAGCCGCAGCGCGGGTGAAGGATAAGAGCGCGAGCGGATTGTCCGCGCCGCGCTCTTCTCTTGGCGTGCAGCTTGGAGCGGCAACGAGCCGAGGCTTAATGGCCATGGCTGCCATGTCCCGCGCCGGACTGGGCCTCGATTTCCAGAAGCGCGTCCAGGGCGCTCTGCACGCTTGGCATCACTGTCTCCGCCGCTCCGGTAAGCCAGGCCGCATTGAACGGACCTTCCACAGGGGTCTGCTTATAGCGGGGACGAACGGCTTCGAGATACTCCTCTACCTGCGGCGGGACCTTGCCTCCGCTCGTCCAGAGCAGCGGAGCGTGCTTGCCCAGATGGGCGAACGGAGCCTGAATGACCGCCAGTTCCTTATCTCCTTCACGCACGAAGGAGAAATTGTGCCCGGGCGCCGTCATTCCCCATCCGAAGCCAGTCTTCGGATCATGGTACTTGGCGAACGCGATCGCCAGATCGATCGGATGGTCGGCTTCGATCCGCTCCACTCTGCCGAATGCTTTCAATTGCTCCACGACTTCCTCCGGAACGACCTCCTTCGGGCCGAGCACATACATGACGGCCCGCTGCCGCCGCTTGGCGAGGGCGTCGGCGGTCGCCTGCGGAATGCCTTGCTTGGACACATAGAGCACCGGCTCCGGCATATGGGCAATCCAGTTGACCGCCGGCATCGCGTAGGCTGACTCCTCGCTGGAAGCGATAATGACCGAAGACGGCTGCTCCTTGCTTACGCGCGTGTAGTAGGCGTCGATAGCCGAGGCCACGCGGGCCGGATCGTCGCCCGGAATCGCATCGACCTTCAGGCCCAGCCCCCGAAGCTCCTTCAGGATATCATCACTCACCTTGCCGACGACAATGACCTGAATGCCATTGTTATCAGGTGAGCCGACAGGCTTCAGCCGCTTGAGCTCGGCCAGCGTGTCCTCGGGAATGCCTTCGGCATCGAGATAGAGCAAGGGCCCGTTATTGGGGAAGTGGATTAAATCCGCCGCCGCCATCGCAACGGCCCAGTCCTCCTTCGGGGCCAGCACGACGGCGTTCGGCCGCTGATCATCCGTGCCGGCCGGCCACACCGTACGCGATACGTAGACCGCGGCCTTCACCGGATCGTTTGTATTGATGCGAACCATATTTTTCATGGCAATCCAAGGCGCATCATGCGCCCGCTCCTCCGCCAGCGGCTCCCCGGCATGAAACGCGGCCTCTCCCGATACTGGCTCGCTCTTCTCGCAGCCGGGAGCAAGCAGCAGGACGCCGGCGACTAGGACGCCGGCCCGCAGGAGGCGGACAGGCTGCCTGAAGGGCTGCCCCTGTCCCCGCATCGCCAGAAGCATCCGGCTCCATGCCGATCCCCGGGCCCTGCGGCGGCTCGAGCGATCGCCTTGTTCGATTGTCTTCATTCCAAAGCCACTCCTTCCATCATTCATTCTGTAAAGTTATTTCCATACTTGTTGCCATTTACACGACCCGCCTCCGCCTGCTTGTTCGCTCACAATCCGCCTGTCCTTCCTTAACCTGGCGCTCCGCAATTCCAACCACGTGCGCCCTAACGGCAAAAAAGACCTCCCCTCGCGTCTCCTCCGGAGACATCAAGGGAAGGTCTGATATGCGAAAAGCGAGCCCGGTTTTATTTGGCGCCGGCCGCGTCTTTATCTTTGCCGAGCAAAATGGTCAAGCCCAACAGCGTGACAAGGATGGTTGCTCCCATATCCGATAATATCGCAATCCACAGCGTGAGCAGCCCTGGAATGGTGAGCAGCAGCGCGGCAATCTTCAAGCCAAGCGCGATGCCGATATTCCAGCGGATAATCCGGTTGACGTGCTTCGAGATCCGGATCGCGTTCGGCAGCTTGCCGAGGTGATCCTGCATCAGCACGATATCGGCGGTCTCGACGGCGCTGTCCGTCCCTTTGCCCATGGCTATGCCGAGTTGGGCCGAGGCAAGCGCAGGCGCATCGTTGATGCCGTCGCCGACCATGGCGACCTTGTACTTCGCGGCCAGCTCCTTAATCTTGCCGACCTTCTGCTGCGGCAGCAGCTGCGCGAACCAGTCGGTCACGCCGACCGCATCCGCGACCTGCTTCGCCGATTGGGCGTGGTCGCCCGTAAGCATCACCGTATGCTTCACGCCGGCTTCATGCAGCGCGGCCACGGTAGCGCGGCTCTCCGGACGAATCTCGTCCGCGAGCCCGAACAAGCCCAACGGCTCCCCGTCCTGCTCGGAGACGACGGCGACCAGGGTCAAGCCCTTCGCCTTCATCCGTTCCGCTTCGTCCCGGGCCTGCCGGATGCGATCGGCAGCCGATCCGCTCGCCTGGACAAGGTCCAGTACGCGCTCGCTGCCTACCCAGTAAGCGGAACCGCCAACGACCGCCCGGATGCCTTCCCCGGGCACGGTCTCGCTCTCCGACGGCTCTTCGAACTCCGTCTCCCGCTTCCCTTCGAGATGGCGAATAATCGCCTTCGCCAGCGGGTGAAGCGAAGCCTGTTCGACCGCACCGGCAATCCGGTAGAAGCGGACGGCATCATAGACAGCTTCCTCGTGAACCGCCGGTTCGCCTTTGGTCAGCGTACCGGTCTTGTCGAAGGCCAACGCCTCGATTTTGCCGAGCTGCTCCAGATGAACGCCGCCTTTGACAAGAATCCCGTTGCGGGCGTTCCGGGTGATGCCGCTGACAATGGCGATCGGCGACGACAGCACCAGGGCGCACGGACAGCCGACAATCAGCACCGCCAAGCCTTGATAGAGCCATTTATACCAATCCCCGTCGAAAAACAGGGGCGGGATGACGATGACAAGCGCCGCGACCGCCATAATAATCGGGGTATACACCTTGGCGAAGCGATCGATGAACAGCTCCGTCGGCGTCTTCGTGTCCTGCGCCTCCTGCACGAGGTGCAAAATTTTGGCGAGCGACGAATCCTCGTATGCCTTGTCGATCCGCACCTTCAGTACCCCGTCCGTATTCACGCTGCCCCCGAAGACGGCGTCCTGGACTTCCTTGGCGACCGGAAGCGACTCCCCCGTAATCGCCGCTTCATCGACAGCGCTGCGCCCTTCCATAACCGTCCCGTCGGACGGAATCTTCTCGCCCGGGCGGACGAGGACGATATCGCCAACGGTCAACTGCTCAATCGGAATCGATACCGTCTGCCCATTCCGGATGACGGTGGCTTCCTTCGGAGCGACGGCAAGCAGCGACTCCATGGAACGGCGGGCCCGTTCCATGCCGTAGCCTTCCAGCATCTCATTTAGACCGAACAGAATCGCGACCAGCGTCGCTTCCTTCCATTCTCCGATGAGCACCGCCCCGGTCAGCGCGACCGTCATCAGCGTATCCATCGTAAAGCGCAACCGCAGCAGATTGCGGGCGCCCTTCAAAAACGTAACATAGCCGCTGAGCGCCATCGCAGCCAGATAGATGACAATGAGGACGGGGTCCGGCAGCCGGCCGTCCAGTACAAAGGTCGATAAGTACAAGACGCCGGAAATGCCGAGAAACCATTTCATCCGGTTCATATTGCCATGGCTGTGATCATGTCCATGGCCATGTCCTTCCGCATCGTGATGCCCGTGATCATGGCTGTCCGCTCCCTCGGAGCAGCAGCCGCTTCCATGCGAATGGCCGTGGGCATGGCCGCCTGCGGCCGCCGCTCCGCCTCCGTGCGATGCTTCCACCAATCGCGCCCCGTCTGAGCGGAGTATGCGCCGCACCTTATCCATATCGATTTGGCGGTGCATTTTCAAGGTTGAACTGTTGTAGCTGAGCACGGTATCCTCCCCGAACTCCAGCTTGCGGATTTCCTCCTGAAGCCCGGCCGCGCAATTGGCGCAGGACAGTCCTTGCACTTTATAGACAACGCGTTCGTCAACTTCTGTTCTCTCCCGCTCCTGTGTCTTCATGGCAATGCTCCTCCCTCATATGCTCCAATGTCATGCGAATCAAGGTCCGAATATGGTGGTCGGCCAGGGAATAGAAGACATTCTTCCCTTCCTTGCGCGAGGTCGCGATCCCCAGCGATTTCATCAACCGCAAATGATGCGACGTCGTCGCAATCGACTGCTTCGTCAGAATGGACATGTCGCATACGCACAGCTCGCCTCCCTCGTCCAGCAGCCATGCCATCTTCATTCGGGTCGGATCGGACAGCGCCTTGAACATCTGCGCCATCCCTTGAACCTCTTCTTCCTCCACGCGTCCTTGCAGCTTCCGAATCTTCTCCGCGTCATAGCATACAATATCGCACACGTCGTCTTTGCTTGTACCGGAGCCATTCATAGCGGCCTGCTGCCGTTTCTCTTCCAACAAGGTCATCACTCCATTCCATTTCGTTATGCGGGCACCCAATATAGAACATGAAATCGTAAAAGGATAAGTAAAATGGAGCACTCTTCAAACAATCAAACGAATGATTGAATATGTCCTTATCTGTACTATATCCGATCTCCCTCTAATATTCAAGCGATTGTTTGACTATAATTTTATTTGTATGCGGGCTGCTGTACATCCGCACCAAGCAGGGCATGTCTTCATTATCTCCCAGTTTCCCGTTTATCTTGTTATACAGCACAAAACCGCCAGGTACGAGGGACGCCCTCCTGACGGTTCTCTTCCCTATGTTCCTGACGCCCCCAGCGCCTTCGTCCGGGGGAAGGAACCTCCGATCCCGGTCGCCTGCCCGGCGAGCGGCTTATTCCCGCAGGCCCTGCCGCTCCGCCCGCATCGCCTTCCACAGCGGCACGGCCTCCTTGTCAACGACGGAGACATAGGGATCGCCATGTATGTAATAACGCCACAGCTTGTCTACGAACTCTTCCGCATACGGAATATTGATGCGCGGGGCGGCGACGATCCGATCCGGGCCCGGATCTGCTCCCGCTTCCAGCCACAGCTCCTCGCTGACCGTCAAATCCAGGGCATTGCACCGCTTGTCGATATCCAGAGCCAGACAGAGCTTCCCGGGGCCGTTGCACAGGTCGGCCGGCTTGCGGGAGCGGATTGCGCGGAACGAGCGCATCCTCGCTTCATCTTCGGGCGTGCAGGGGGCCACGGCCCGAATGAGGACGGCCTCCGGCTTGTCCTTCTGCTCTGCGACCACATTCAGGCAGTGATACATGCCATAAATAAAATAGACATACGAAGTTCCTCCATCCGCGAACATCGGCTCTGTCCGGGCCGTGCGCAGCCCGCCGTAAGCATGGCAGCCCTTGTCCTCGGGGCCCACGTAGGCCTCCGTCTCCACGATCCGGCTGCGGATGATGCCCGCCGCCGTGCGCCGGACGAGCACCATGCCGAGCAAGGCCTGCGCCAGCGACACGGCGCCCATCCTAAAGAGGGGCCGAGGCAGCCGTTCCCCCGGCTCGAGCGGGCGTAATATCGCTGACCCGCTCTTGCCCGCCTCGTCCTGACTTTTGATGTCCTTTTCCCTCTTCATCCTGCCGCTCCTCTCCTGCTCTTTTCCTGACGCTATGATGATAGCATATTTCTTCCCGCCGGGAAGGGGAGTCAGTCACCCGGAAGCGCGCTTCCATTGTGCAACGGCGGAGAAGCGGACGCCGAGCGGCCGAGCGGTTCCGGCTCTGTATCGTCAGCGCAACTCCTCACGCTTAGCTGCTCCGGCTCTGAAGCTACGGCTTGACGTAGGCGTATCTCAAATCAGTCGCTTCCTTAATGCAATCCGATGTATCATACTCATCGTTATTGACGAGGGCGGTGACCGGATAAGCTCTCATACGCGCGGGATCATGCGGCACGAGGAGCCGGGCCAGCGCCTCGACCTCGGTTATCGCCGGATCGAGCCACGCATTGATCGCCTCCCGCTCCAGAATCGCCGGCATCCGCCCGTCGAACTCCGCCACCAGATCGTTCGCCCGGGTCATGACGAGCGTACAGGTGGAATGGGCCCGGCCCTGTGCGTCCTTCCATTGCTCATACAGCCCGGCGACGCCGAAAATGTCCCTTCCCCCGACCACCATCCGGACAGGGTGGGTTTTCTTCCCTTGGCGTCGCCAATAATAGAAACCGCTGCACGGGATAATACAGCGTTGGCGTTCGACAACCTTCCAATAGGCCGGATTGCCTTGCACGGAATAAATATCCGCATTCAGGGCGTCTTTGCCCCAGAACGGAACCATTCCCCAGCGGTATTCGTCCAGCAACCGAATTCCATTGCGCTGCAGCACGACGGGAATGGTCTGGGTGGGGCTAATGTTATAGCGGTGACGATAATGAATCATGACCTTGTCGACCTCAAAATGCTGAATGATATCCGGCAAATCGGCCGTGAGCGAGAACCTTCTGCACATCCTGCATCCTCCTTTTGCTTGTCCCTCTCCTACCTGCCCCCTTGATGCTTATCCCCTAGGGGCGTTCACAAGCCGTTTCCCTTGGGGCGCCGGTATCGGCATCGGCAACCCTTGGGGCCTCCGGCATCCGCGGCCATAGCAGGGCCGCATCGACGGCCCTGGCGCTGCCGGCATTGCCGGCCCTACCGGGGCCGGCTCCGGCGGACCTGGCGGCTCCGGCGGCCCTAACATCGCCAGCAGCCCGGCATCGGGTGCTCCGGGATCGTGAACAAGAACTCTGCTTAGGTTTTGTAAAAAAAGGAAAGTTATGCAGACCAACACCGGATAACAACACTTTGCTCTATACCGCTAAGTCAGGCAGCCATCATCATGAACGGTCCGTATACAAAAACATCCGCGTTTGTCCCTTGCCTTCGGACTTGGAGAACGCCCCTTTCCGTTCCGCCCCCGCCAATGCTGCACAAGTGCAGCAATTTATCAGCGACCAAAATCCCCGAAAGGAAATCCTGCAAAACTACATCAATTTCAGCCCGCTTCACCTCCGGCCACGCTAAAATAGGCGAAATCCTGCAATCCAGCAGGAATTTCCGCGAAAAGGCCCGACGTGGACATAAAATACTGTAAATTTGCAGGATTGGCACCGATGGCCACTCCACTATAGGAAGTATGGAGAGCAAGGCCATCCGCAGCAAGCATGCCAAAAAGGCGCCCCCCATCCTAAAGCGGGGACGCCTCCTTTATTCCATCCAATGACTCCGCAGGGCGAACAGCTCGCGCAGCTCCGTCGTGGACATTTCCGTAATCCATTTATCGCCGCTGCTCATCACCTGCTCGCTCAGCTGGAGCTTCTGCTCGATCATATCATCGATCCGCTCCTCCAGCGTGCCAAGCGCAATGAGCTTGTGCACCTGAACGTTGCGGGTCTGGCCGATGCGGTATGCCCGGTCGGACGCCTGATTCTCGACCGCCGGATTCCACCAGCGATCATAGTGGAACACATGATTCGCTGCCGTCAGATTCAAGCCGGTTCCCCCGGCCTTCAGCGAGAGGATGAAGGCCGATGCGCGCCCGGCGTCTGCGGGGCTCTCCCCCTGGAACTGCTCCACCATCCGGTCCCTCTCCTTCTTCGGCACGCCGCCGTGAAGGAATGGCACCCGTTCGCCGGTCTCCCGCTCCAGCACCGCCTGCAGGAGGCGCCCCGTCTCCGCATACTGAGTGAAGATGAGGCAGCGTTCGCCTTCCGAGCGAAGCTCCTCCAGCATCTCGAGCAGGCGGACCAGCTTGCCCGAGCGTTCCGGCCTCCATCCGGCCGGCCCTTCCTTGCGCAGCATCGCGGGATGATTGCACACCTGCTTCAGCTTCGTGAGGGCGGCGAGAATATGAGCGCGCCGCTCCAACATCTCCATCCGCTCGATCGGCGCGAACAGATCCTGCAGCGTCTGCTCGTACAAGGACGCCTGCTCCGCCGTCAACGGAACATACACCTTCGCCTCATGCTTCTCCGGCAGATTGAGCTGGATGTCCGGGTCGCTCTTCATGCGCCGCAGCAGGAACGGCTGCACCAGCCGCTGCACCAGCTGCATCCATTCCTTGTCGCGGGTGCGCTCGATTGGCAGGATGTAGGTCTGGCGGAAATGGGAGAGCGACCCCAGATAGCCCGGGTTCAAGAAATCGAAGATGGACCACAGCTCGGTCAAATGATTCTCGATCGGCGTCCCCGTCAAGGCGATCCGGTGTCTGGCCTGCAGCTTGCGAATGGCCACCGATTGCTTCGCATAGGGGTTCTTGATATTTTGCGCTTCGTCGAGACAGAGCGAGCTCCAGACGATCTGCCGCAGTTCCTCCCGATCCTTGAGCGCCAGTGTATACGTCGTAATCACGACATCCGCCTGACGGGCCGCAGCGGCAAAGCCTTTTCCCTTGGCCCGATCAAGCCCATAGTGCAAATGCACCTTCAAGCTCGGCGCAAAGCGCTCCAGCTCCTTCTGCCAATTCCCCATCAGCGAGGTGGGGCAGATTAGAAGGGACGGAGCCTTCTCCGGCTCCTCCTCTTGAATGCGGAGCATATAAGCAATCCATTGAATCGTCTTTCCCAGCCCCATGTCGTCGGCAAGACAGGCGCCCAGCCCGAACCGCCGCATGAAGGCAAGCCAGGAGAACCCCTGGAGCTGATAGCTGCGCAGCTGGCCGCGCAGGCCCGCAGGCGGTTCGCACAGCGGAATGGAATCGTGATGCTTCAGCTTATCGATGAACGTCTGAAGATAGCTGTTCAGTTCCAGCTCAAGCCGAAGCGCATCCTTCCGCTGCAGCGGATCCTCGTCTTCCAGCGTCTCCTTGTCGGCGGTGAGCTGCAGCTCCAGCACTTCGCCCAGCGACAAGCCTTCCCGCTCGGCCTTCATCATAATGCGCCGTATCCGCGCCGCTTCCTCCGGATTCAGCGCCACCCATTGTCCATTCTGATAAATTAACCGCCGGTCCTCTTCAAGCAGGGCGCGGAACTGCTCCTCCGTGAACTGGGAGTCGCCGATAGCGAGCTTCCAATCGAACTGCATCATCTGCTCCAGTCCGATATAGGACGTCCCGGTGAAGCCGTTCCCGGTGAGCTTCGCCTTCAGCCGCGTCTGCAAGCGGCGCGCGCGCTGCCACCAGGCCGGCACGGCGACCAGAATGCCCGCATCGGTCAGAATAAGACTGCCCTCCGCCAGGAACTGCCATGCCTCCGCCTCGGTGAGCAGGGTCTTCAGCCCGCCGCCCTCCTCCGGAGCGAGCCAGGGGAGGAGACGGACGATTTTGTCCGTCTCATGGTGTACCCGGCTGTCGACATAAGGCTGCCACGCCTCCGGGAACGCGCCTTCCGCGGCGTCAGCCCGGTAACCCCGGCCTTCGGGCATATACGCGCAGGCCAACTGGACGGCCGGCTGCTCCTTGTCTTGGAGCAGCACGCGGAGCCTCCACGGGCCGCGATCCTCCTCCGGCTCGTCCAGCCGCAGCATAAGGCGGAACGGCGTCTCGTCCCTTACCCAGCCGATCGCCTCCAGCCAGTCGGCCTCCTCCCACCAGGCCGCAGCCCGTTCGGGAAGGCGCAGCGTCTCGATGCCCGGCCGAACCGACGCGATCATCCGCCATACGTCCGGATGATCGTCACGGCGAGCCTGAGCGTCCGCCATCAGGACGTCGAACCAGCCGGACAAGCCCGGATCCCCGAGAGAGACCGCCTCTTGCTCCAACGATTCCAGAGCCAGACGCTCTTCCATCGTCAGCTGCAGATCCCAGCCGCGCTTGCCCTGCTTCCACAAGTCGAATGACGGCCGGTAGCGGCCGTCCCGCAGCACTTCCGCATAGATATGGGCGGCCGACGCCGCGATGCGGAAGCTGTCTCCCCATGCAATCCCCGCCCAGCGGACGGAGATCGGCTCTTCCGCCAGCTCCAGGAGCATGACGGGAGAGACGGCAATGCCCAGGACGCGGCCTTCCTCCGCCTCGTCCAGCATCGTGCCGTAAAAGGAAGGCCGGTGCCAGCCGAACAGCGTATGCTTGAACGTCCGCAGAGTCCGTCTGAACTCCCCGTGATGAAGCAGAAATCCGCCCTGGCGGCGAGAGAGGCATTCCACCTTCCAAGCTCCCTGTTCCTTCATGTCAAGAGCGCTCCTTCTCGTAACTCTTTGTGCAGCGCCCGCAAGCGGGCGTAGCGGGCCGCGAACCGCACCATGAACAGCTCCCATGTCCCGGCCGAGCCGCAGGCTTCATAGAGCGGCTTCAACCGTTGAAGCAAGCGGGCCGCCTCGCGGTAATGCTCCTTCGTCCGTTCCTCGATATGGCGCTCAATCGCCTGGTGGAACAACGGCAGCAGCAGCTCCGGAGCGGCCCGTTCCACCGCTTTCAGTTCGCCGGACGCGATATCTGCGGGCGAGACCCGCTGAAGCAATTGAATTTCCGCCCAATCGCGGTACCGCCCCTGTTCCAGCAAAAAGGAAGACAAGTGCGGAGAAATGCCGGGCAGCAAAGAAAGGACGAGCGCTTCCAGACCGTCCTTGTCCGGCATCCGTTCATAGACCCGCTTCCAAAATTCCCAGTATTGCTCCAAATCGGAGCCCTGGCCGGACTGGCGGATCAACGGAGCGAGGGCGCCGAGCCAACAGACAATCCGATCGTAGCGTCCGGAACGCTCATGCTCGCGCAAATAACCCCAGTACCGTCCGGGATCGTTGTGGTAGGTCAGTTCGCTCAGCCGCTTCACCGCCTCGGCTTCGCGACCAAGCAGCACCTCCAAATGAACCAGCGCCACCCGGATCGCGTCCCGGCGCCGCGGACGGAGCGACGAGACGGGAACGAGCATCCGTTCCAGCCTGCGGTGCGCCTCCTCCATCCAGTCCGGCCGGTTCAACACGGTCGACCAGAGCAGGGCGAGCACGTCCAGTCCGTCGACCGCAGATTCCTCCTCGGATAAGGCCACCGCTTCCGCGATCTCGCCCAGGGCGGCGACATGAGGCTCATAAGCGGCAGGGGTAGCGCAGGGATCGTAAGACTCCGCCAGCCGCCGCAGCTCCTCCATATAGGGCCGGACCGTCTCCGCAGCCGGAGCGTCCCGGCCCGGATAGCCCCGGGAGCTGCCTTGGCCGTATCGGATGGACAGCTGCCGCAGCAAGAAGAGCAGGACATGCATGCGGTATAACGGAACAACCTGACCGGGAAAGCGTTCTCCCTCGCGGTATAATTCATTTTGAGCCCAGGCCGCGATATCGGTCACCGGAGAATGGTAATCGGTGAAGGGCTTGCTATATTTTCGATGGAAAAAATCATGCCATTCCTGAGCCGGAGCCGACGGAGACAGACTCATCTGCCAAGCCTTCTTGCGCCGTTCGAGCTCCGCCTTATGCTCGGCCCGCTTGCGCAGCACCATGCGTTGGCGTTCCTCTTCGATATAAACCTGGCGGAATTCAGCCAGATACAATTCCGGCTTCTTCCCCAGCTCGTCACACAGCTGAAAATAGACGGCGGCCATATGCTTGCAGCCGCCCTCCTCCGGACAGGTGCACTGGCTACGCTTGACGGCGGTGCAGTTGAACCGGACACGGTAGCGCTTCGTCTCATAGACCTCGGCCGCGATCCACTGATCGGCCTCTTCTTCGCCGGCCCGCTCCTCCGCCATATCCAGCACGGCCTGCTTGCGGTAATAGCGCCAGCCCTGTTCCAAAGTCGCGTAGCGAAAACGGCGCTTCATCTGCTCGGTTACACGGTTGAACGTCTTAACGGATAATCCCAGTTGTGACAAGCGCACGTACCTCCACTTTCACGGCTTTCTCAAGGAGAAGGCCGCATTCTGTATCCTTTCAGTTTACACAAAATCAACGAAAGATAGAAGAAAAGCGAACAAAAAATGGCCCATGCAGCGCAGCAAAGTTCGCTCCGAATCGGCGGGAACAGCCGAAGGACGCGCCAAAAAGAGGGCGTGGAAACTTTTCCGTTCCGCCCTCATGCGCCATGCCGGCCTATCCTCTTATTTGGCCTTGATGCTCGTCGTGCCGAACTCCTTCACCTTCAGCCTCACATTGCACCGGATCTCGGCATCCGCGAAGATTTCATCCCAATCCTTCTTCCACTTCGTCCACAAGCGGGGATAATGAATGCGGACATGATCGCCCAGGCGAAGGACATCCGCCCGGTACTCCTTCTGCACCTTATGCAGCATGTCGGCGATGCGGGCTTCCATCTGCTTCGCCGCGTCCGCCTCGACCTGCTGGAGATACCGGGAGTCGAAATCGTCCCGCTCGCTCGACCACTGCTCGGCAAGCCTGCCCTCCGACTCGATCCGGATATCGAACGCAATCCTGCCCCTCTCGATACGTGAGCGAATATCGCTCTTGAGGGAAGTTATCTCATAGACGAAGATGTCCCCGGTCCTCTTGTCATGGGACTTGACAACACCGCCTTTGATGTCTCCGGTGATCCAGTTGACGGCCTCCAACTGCTCCTCATCGAGAAATCCGATTAGCTTCCCGGTCTTGCCATAGATGACCGAAGCCCCGGCCAGCTTCACTTCTCCCTCCGCCGTAATGAGGTTCTGAAGCAGGAAGCTGGACGATGCATTGATCTCGTGAAGCACCTTCGTTAACGGCATCGGCGGCAGCAGCCGGCTGTTCCGGTACTGGTTGTCGCTGATCCCGGTCAGCCGCATGGCGGGGAACACGGTTTGGTCCTTGAGCTCCAATGTCTTGCGTGCCTCTCCCTTGCTGATGAACAGGCGGCAGCTCGGCCGAAATTCCTGCTCCCGCATGAATAAATCAAGCAGCTGGCGCAAACTGTGCGTCCGAGCCAGCTTGTCGCTGAGGACGATGACTTTATGATGCTGGCCGAAAATAGGGCGGGCGCGGCTCAAGGCGATTTCCCGCGTCAGTTCATGGAGTGAATCCCCCGTTACCGAAATATTGCGGTATTTTTTCTGAGTGCCCGGCTGTCCTTTTCCCGCCCCTGCGCCGCCCCCGGGCTCGACGACTTGGTAGGTCATCGTCAGCATGTTTTTTTTCGAATAATCGCCGCCCTCTTCCTCCAGACTTTGCTGGAGTTTCGTCTCCTTGCCGATATCGACCGCGGTCCCGATCGCGATTCCCAGATCTTCGATCTCCCTGGCGCTCCAGCACCCTGCGGTCTGGAAGAGCAGCGCAACCATTGCACATGACAGCGCCCGCCTCCATTTATGTCTTTTGCCCATTTCTTACACCCCGCAGCTTCACAATCCCGAGCAGTACGACAGGCAGCGCGCCGAACAGCACGATTCCGGTATTCCCGATAGTATTGGCGAACTGGAAAAGATCATTAATATTTTTCGGAAGCATCGCGACAATGAACACGATCGGAATCATCGCGTACTGAAACCGGCGAAGCTCTGTGTTGAACATGATGGCCAACCCCTGAGCTGCCGCGTAATGCGTGATGACGTACGTTGCAAAAATTTGCATAATCCAGATGACAAGCATCAGCGATTCATACCGTTCGAAAAAAATGCCCGGAAATTCAAAGCTCCGGATTAAGGTGATCATGGGCCAAGCGCGGCTAATCACGCCTTCCACCGATAGCGCTCCGATCACCATGACGACCGTCGTGACATAGAAGAGAAGCGGAATCGATACCCCGAACACCACCGCATGGGCCGCTTGCCGGGGGCGAAGCATATACGCCTGCAAAATGAGCATGATCTCATATCCGGTGAACGACAGTCCTGTCGTTCTGACGCCCTTCAATACAGGCATGATACCCAGTCCAAGCACTGGGCGCAGGTTGCCCAGATCGAAGATTTTGAAGCTCATCGCGGCAATGACGACAAAGATAATCACCGTAATGGGAAAAATGATCGCGAACAATCGGCCGATAGCGGAAAGCCCCCCCAGTATCAGGTAAAGCCCGACCCACATAAAGGACAGAATGATGGCCCACCGCGGGGTCCCTTCCAGCAGGAACAAGACCGTCACTTCAGCCAGCGAGCGTACCACATGTCCGGACGTGGCGATAAAATAAGCAATCACGGCGAGGTTGAGGATTGGGGAGAGCCATTTGCCCACAATCGATTCGCTGTATTCATAGAAGGTTCGCCCCGGAAAATACTCTCCGAGCTTGACGAGAATGATGCCGGCCAGCATCGCCAGCAGCCCGCCGAGAATGACGGAAAGCCAAATATCCGGCGTCTGCACCTTCTCGGCCGCTTGCCGGGGCAGCGTCAGGATGCCGACCCCCAGGATGAAGTTGCCGACGAATACGGCCGCTTGCTGCGTCGTGATCCCCTGTTCTCCGCCCATCTTCACGCTTTTCATTCCTCCTGCTCCTTTTTGCGTACCGGATCCTGGACATGCAGCATCTTCGGCCGGCGGGTCATCCAGCGCAGCGGCGCCCGCACGAAGTAATCTTTCCAATCCCGGAGACGGTAAGGGGCCGCCGGGCTCACGTAAGGGAGGCCGAAGCTCTTCAGCTTCACCAGATGGCTGCAGAGCGCCAGGAAGAACAGCACGACGCCATACAGGCCGAGTACGGCGGCAAAGAACATGGCGCCAAAGCGGAGCATCCTCAATGAGATGCCGGCGTTGTACTGCGGAATCGCGAAGGAAGATATCGCGGTCACGGCCACGACGATAATCATGATCGGGCTCACGATCCCGGCTTGGACCGCCGCTTCGCCTATGACCAGGCCGCCGACAATGCCGATCGTCTGACCGATTGGCTTCGGCAGGCGGAGACCGGCTTCCCGCAATATTTCGAGGGCCACTTCCATAATCAACACTTCGATCAGCGACGGGAACGGCACCCCCGCCCGCGTCTCGGCGATCGACAGCGCCAGCTTCGTCGGAATCAATCCTTGGTGGAAGGAAATGAAAGAAATATATAACGATGGGCCGAACATCGAAATAAATGCCGCAAAATAACGAAGGATGCGAAGCAGCGTGACGGGCATCCAGCGTTCATAATAATCCTCCGGGGTCTGCAGCAGCATATTAAAGGTGACCGGAACAATCAGGGCGAACGGGGTTCCGTCCAAGATGAGCGCCACTCGCCCTTCCAGCAAGGCGGCGAGGACGCGGTCGACCCGCTCCGTGCTCTGCACCTGCGGGAACGGAGACAGGAAGTTATCCTCCACGATTTGCTCGATATACCCGGTATCCTGAACGTCGTCCAGATCGAGGCGCTTGATTCTTGCCATGACCTCCCGGACAAGATTGGGATCGGCGATATCGGCAACATAAGTAATCAGCAGTTCCCTTTTGACCCGCCTGCCGACGGGCACACAGTCAAGAACCAGGTTATCGTTGTTGCCATGCTGCCGCAGCAAGGCAAGATTCTGCTCGAGGCTCTCATTGAAGCCGAGACGCGGCCCTCGTACCAATAATTCCGACGGCGGTTCCTCCACACTTCGCCCATATACTTTTCGCGTCGAGAGAACAAGCGCCCCGGGACACTGATCAAGTAACAGCACGGTGTTGCCCCGCTGCATCTCCGATACGGCCTTGTCCAACGTGTTCACTTCCTCCACCCCGCTGACCGTTAACGCATGCCGCACGATGAATTGCTTGGAATACGGAGGCTTGGGGGCTTCCGGACGGCCCTCCGTCAGCGCCAAATCGGTCATGAGTGATTTCAAGACATGCGTCTCAATCAATTCCTTATCCGAGATGCACTTGATGAAAAAGATTGCTGCCTGCTGATCCGACTTCCCCAGGCAAAACATGCGCAAATCAAAGTCGCTTTGGTGTTGAAAATAAGTTTGGATCCGGGCACTGTCGGCATGCAGATCACCCGCAAAATTCAAATCCGGATTGTCTTCTGCTCCGCCCTCCTGCTCTGATCCCTCCTGTTCCGGATGCTTGGTCTTGCTTAGGGCCAGGGAGATTCCATAGGGCACGCACAGCCCGATCGCCGCCTGGAGCCATATTTCCCAGCCTGGAAAATAGGATATTATCGCATTCCACATTTGTGATCACCTGTAAGTACTATGCATCGTTGCCAATCATCCTATTCATCTGCCCGGCATGAGTCCGCATGTCTTCCATATAAAAAAGCCGACTCCAGCAATACGCCGGGGTCAGCCTTCCATGCGTGTTTTCATTTGGTCATCGCCAAGCCGAGCTCGGGTCTTTTCAACGGATCTCATTCCTTGATCATTCGCAAAGAGGATTCGCGCACAATCAGCCGATGAGGGATGATGAGCCGATTCTGCATCGGCTCGCCTTTGATCGACCGGATCAAGGTCTGGGATGCGGTATAGCCCAGTTGATAGATGCCAATATCGACCGAGCTAATCGGCGGCGTCGCCAGCTCGGACAGCGGAACGTTGTTGAAGCTGACGAGGCTCAGATCATGAGGCACCCGGTAGCCGAGCTCGACCAAGCCCCGCAGCACGCCGAAAGCGACCGCATCGTCGATAGCGACCAGCGCGGTCGGGCGCTCCGGCAGGCTCATGAAGAACGACATGGCCCGGTAGCCGCTCTCCTGCAGGAACTCGCCTTCCACAATCCATTCCGGCCGGCCTTCAATGCCCGCCTCCCTGAGCGCGGACTGATATCCCTCCATTCGATCCTTCGAGATCGTGAGATTCGAAGGACCGCTTACGAAGCCGATGCGGCGGTGCCCCTGATCGATTAGATGGCAGGTCGCGTCATAGGCGGCCTGCCGATTATCATTATTGACGGATAAAATATCCGGATGCTCCTCGCTGCGGCCAATAAGCACGAACGGAAATTGCTGCTCCTTCAGGAACGCTACGATCGGGTCGTTGCGCCGGGAATAGAGCAGGATGACCCCGTCAACCCGCTTGCCCTTGACCAGCCGGGTGACAGTCTCAAGCTCCTCCTGCTCCGTCGAGCCCGTCGTCATCAGCAGATCGAAGCCCGCGCGGCTCGCTTGCGTGACCAAGCCGCGCATCACTTCGGAGAAGAACAGGTTCAGAAATAATTCCTCCGCCGGGCGGTGAAGCAGCACGGCAATCGTATTGCTTACTTTGGAGACCAGGCTCTTCGCCATCACGTTCGGATGATAGCCGAGATCGGCCATCACTTCGCGGACCCGCTGCGCGGTCTTGGCACTGATCCGAGGGTGGTTGGATAAGACTCGCGATACCGTCGAAGGAGAGACTCCCGCTCGCTTGGCGACATCGATGATCGTTACGGACATAACAGCTTCCTCCTTCGTCTTGCATCCACAATCCTTCCATTCCCTTCTTTAATAATATCGGGGTTCTTCAAAATGTCCGCTTTATTTCAACAATACGGAGCTGTACGGGGGCAGCGTCAAGACGCCGCCGCGCAGCGCTGCCTCCTCCTTCGTCGAGCGGACGATCCCCCGGAACGGCAGATCCGGGCGGGCACCGAGGTCGACGGTCTGCTCGCGGGCGGACAAGTTATGAAGGACGAGCACTTGATCGTCCTCATTGAGGCGAATGAAGGCCAGCACTTCATTCGGCACGCCCGCATACGGCAGGATCGCGCCATCGGCCAGCAGCGGCTCCTCGTTGCGCCACGCGATCATCGTCTGGTAATGCCGCAGCAGCGAGGATGGATCCTTCCGCTGCTCCTCGACTGGCACGACGCCGTTCGCATGCTTCGACGGCTGCCAGCGGGTCTGTCCCTGCGCCTTGCTGTCGGAGGACCATAGCAGCGGCTCGCGAATCTGCTCATCCGGCTTCACCCCGCGCATCCCGATCTCTTCTCCATAGTAGATGAACGGATTCCCTGGCATCGTCAACAAGAGCGAGGCCGCCATCTTCGCCCGCTCCGCATGGCCGTCCAGCTCGCTCATGACCCGGTTCTGATCGTGATTGGTCAGGAACGGGGCATCGACGAAAACGCCGTCCGATTGCTTGCTATAGAAGGAATACGTCTTGCTTAGCACGGACGGAATCGTGGAGGCGCGCTCCAGCTTGGCGGCGTTGACCAGCATCTTCGCCAGATCGAAGTTGAAGCCCGAATCGAGCGCGTGATCCAGATACGGCCCGACAACGCTGGCGGCATCCCATATCTCCCCGATCAGATACGCCTCGGGATCGGCCTCGTCGAGACCGCGGCGGAATTCCTGCCACCACGCCTGATTCTTCTTCACCACATCGGGATTGTTGACCGACGATTGGAAGTCTTCGTAGATATGCTTCGCCGCATCGAGACGGAATCCGTCCGCGCCCTGCTTCAGCCAGAATTGTCCGATCTTGATCATCTCGGCGCGCACATCGGGATGATCCAGGTTCAGATCCGGCATCCCTTCCCAGAAAATCCCCAAATATTTGTTCTCCCCCGTTCCATGCCACGCCTGCTGCCTCCAGGCCCCCAATTGGGACTCCCCCGGGCGGGAGCCGTCTGCAAAAGTATACCATTCCCGGTAGGGGCTGTTCTTGTCCTCCCGTGCGGACTTGAACCACGGGTGCTCGCTGCTCGAATGATTGACGACCAGATCGATAATCACTTCAATGCCGCGCTCATGCGCCGCTTCCGTCAGCGTCCGGAAATCGTCCAGCGTTCCGTACTCCGGATTCACTTCATAGTAGTCCGTGACATCATATCCGTGATAGCTCGGCGACGGATGGATCGGCATCAGCCAGATGCCCTTAATGCCGAGTTCTTGCAGATAATCGAGCCGTTCAATGACGCCGCGCAAATCGCCGATGCCGTCGCCATCGGAATCATGGAAGGATCGGACGAAGATCTCGTAAAAGACGCCCCGGCTCTTTCCCATCGCCGGCTGGGCGCGGTCCAGGACGAAGACGGATGTGCCTCCTGCGCTATCCCCAGGCTGGAGCGCCGCGCTGTCAACCGGCGGATCGCGTTCCGGTTCCGGCTCCGTGGACGCGCAGCCCGCAGCCAGCGCCGCAGCCAGACAGATCCCAACCAAAGCGCCCAGCGTCCGCCGGAGGAAGCCGGCCGTGTCCCGGCGATGCCCGCATGGTCTGCTCCCCGGCCTCATCCCTTATCCGCTCCCGCCGTCAGTCCTTCGACCAGGAAGCGCTGCATCGACATGAACAGGATCGTGATTGGCAGCGCCACGAGCACGCAGCCCGCGGCAAAGACGGTGAACTGCGTCGCGAACTGATCGCTGACCATGCTGTAGAGCCCGACGGCCAGCGTCTGCTTCTCCTTCGTGCGCAGCACCATCTGCGCGAAGATGAAGTCATTGAAGGCGCCGGCGAACGAGGTCACGCTGAGGAAAACGATCAGCGGGCGCGACAGCGGAAGGAAAATGCGGAAGAACACGGTAAGATGGTTGGCGCCATCGATCCGCGCCGCTTCTTCCAAGCTTTTCGGAATGGTATCGAAGTAGCCCTTGACCAGCAGATACCCCATCGCTGCGCCCGCAGAATAGACGAGCATCAAGGCCGAGTGCTTGTTCAGCAGGTTCATATTCAACAACAAAATGTACACGGCAATCATGCTCATAAAAGAAGGGAACATGCCGAGTATGAACAGGAAGCTCATGATTCCTTTGCGTCCATAGAAGCGGAAGCGCGAGAAAGCATAACCGGTCAGCAGGACGAACAAGGTGCTGAATACCATCGAGACGACCGCGATTTTGATCGTGTTCACATACCAGTCGGCGAACGGGAACTTAATGAACAGCTGACGGTAGTGCTCGAACGTGAGCCGATCCGGGATCAGCGATTCGCTGAACAGGGATGTCCCCGGCCGGAAGGAGGACAGAATTACCCAGATCGCCGGATATAGGGCGAACAGAGCGATAAGAACAAGCAGGATATGAGTGATGACGGACCAGGTCTTTTTTCTCCATCGGTTCATCGGTAAACATCCTCCTCTCGGAACGAGCGCGTGCGCCGGAAATTCCATAACGAGATCGAAGCGAGAATGACGAAGATGATAATGCTGACGACCGCGGCGAAATTATATTTGCCGTTGTTAATCGACAGATTGTACAGCCACGTAATCAAAATATCGGTCTCGCCGGCAAATTGGTAGTCGCTATTGGCCGGCCGCCCGTTCGTCATCAAATAGATGACGTTAAAGTTGTTGAAATTCCCGGCGAACTGGCCGATCAGAATCGGCGCAAGCGAGAACATGACGCTCGGGAACGTAATCTTCCGGAACTTCTGGAACGGCGATGCCCCGTCGACTTCTGCGGCCTCGTAAAGATCGCGCGGAATCGTCGTCAATATCCCGATAATGAGCAGCATCGACACCGGGAAGCCAAGCCAGAGATTGACGAGCAGAATCGTCACCTTCGCCCAGACCGGATCGGAGAGCCAATTCGGCCCCTCCAGTCCGAGCCAGCGCAAATACTGGTTCACCGGCCCGAACTGAGCATTGAACATATTGCGCATGATGAGCAGGGAGACGAAGCCCGGAATCGCGAACGGCAGCATATACAGCGTGCGCCACATCGCCTTGAAGCGCGTAATCGGCTGCTGCACGAGCAAGGCGACCGCGAAGCCGCCGAAGAAGGTCGTCACGGTGGACAGGATGGCCCATACCACGGTCCAGGAGAACACGCCATAAAACGTTTTGGCCCAGGCGCTCAGCGCGAACAAGTCTTTGAAGGTGGACAACCCGACCCAATCCACCAGATTCGCGGGCGGAAGATTTTTCGGCGAAGAGTAGTTCGTGAATGCAATCAAGATATTGAATATGAGCGGCAGCACGCTGAAGAAAAACACGAATAAGAGCGGCGGAAACAGAATAAGCTGGGCGAAATTTTTCTCGAATACATGCTTCAATGATTGCGCGAACGTATGCGGCCGTCCGCCGGCTTCCCGCAGCGCTCCGTTCCGGTACGCGTCCCGAATATTGTAGATGTAGAGCATGATGAAGACGATGACGACAAATACGACAATGAGCCCCTCAATGAGCAGAAAGATGGAATGATCCCCGGCAACCCGCTGATATACCTTGCCGACCAGCTTCAACTCCTGCTTCCGTTCCCCGAGCGTAGCCAGGCCCCATAACGCATGCCCTAGGTTCCGGAAAGCAAAATATAGTCCCCCGGCGTACATAGCCAACAGAACGAGGCCCTTGCCCAACTGCCGATTGTAGATCTGACCAGCGCCCATGATAAGGGCGGATAGCACGGCGGCAAGGCCGCGGTGTCTGTTCATGAGTCAATCCCCCCGATGAATGAGACCGTCACCCGCCCGCAAGCGGGAGGTGACGGCGCTCGAAGTGATGATCGATCTTATCAGCCCTGTTGGGCAATCGCGGTCTTGACATCCTCCACCGCTTTTTTCAGAATGGCCTCGACATTGCCGCCATCCCAGATCGGCTCCAGCGTAGCGGTCAACGGTCCCCATACCGAGCGCATTTCAATAATGTATGGCATGGCCTCGACGTTTTTGAACTGCTCCAGGAACGCCAGCGCATTCGGATTCGCCTGGATGACCGGTTCGTTCTCCATGCCGTTGCGCGCCGGGATGATGCCTGAGAGCTCGTAGTTCTTCACCATCGCTTCCTGCGAGGTCACATGATGGATGAACAGTTTCGCCGCATTCGGATACGGGGAGAAGGTGCTTACGAAGTAGGCTTTGACCCCGAGGAACGGCTTCGGCGCCTTCCCGTTCGGCATCGGAGGCAGCGGCGCCGCGCCGACCTCGAAGCCGAGCTTCTCCTTCGTGAAGTTGCCCAACTGCCAGATGCCGTCCATATTGATCGGCAGCTTGCCGGTCTGGAACAGACTTGTCTTGACGTCTCCGCTCGCGTCTGCCGCCTTAATCGGAATCGCTTCGCGCAAGCTCTGGAAGAACTGGAACGCTTCCACCGCAGCCGGCGTATCCAGACCGATATCGGCGGGATCGGTGCCGTTCTTGCCGAAGACATAAGCGCCGTTGCCGGCCATAAAGGCGTAGTTGTAGTAGAAGTTGTTGACTTCATATAAGAATCCGAACTTATTGGCCTTCACATCGTTGTAGTTTTTCGCGAACTCGATAATGCTGTCCCACGAGGCCAGATTCTCTTCCTTCACCAAATCTTTGTTATAGTAGAGCAAATAGGTCTCCATATTGCGCGGATAGCCGTAGATGATGCCGTCCAATGAGACCGCTTCCACCGCGGCCGGCGCGAAATTCTTCATCGTGTCTTCCGCGTAGAAATCATTCGGCATGACGAGCCCCGCAGCTACCGCTTCTCCCAGATGATCATGCGGCAGCACCATAATATCGGCTCCGAGTCCGGCTGGACCGTCTGTTTTCGCCTTTGCCATCTGATCGCCGGATCCAATCTCCTGGATCTCGACCGGAATGTCATACTTCTCCGCGAACTCCTTGGCCATCGTCTCCAGGAACTCCTTCTGCTCCGGCCCTTCCCAGATGACCAGCTTCGCTCCGGGCTCGGGAACAAGTTCCTCCTCGCCAGCCGCACCGCCGCCAGGACCGGTATCATTGGCCTCGCCCTGTGCAGCCGGCTCCTCTGCCGCTGGCGTCCCGCTATCCGGCCGCGGTCCGCACGCCGAAATCATCAACAACATCATGAGCATTACGATGAACAAGCTGCCAAGCTTTTTCCCCTTCATGTTCATACCCCTCTCCGTAATTGGTTCCGATGAAGTCGTGCTTTCATGCAAACGTTTGTTTTTTTCGACGTATCATCTCTTTTTTTGTTTTCATGCTTAAAATTCCATATAAGATCCATTTTAAGAAAAAAATGAAAGATCTGTAGAGATGAACATTTGCACAAATGATGAAAATGACAAAACCCGCTTTGCAATCATAAAAATTACCTTGTGAAAACAACCGATTTTATATCTTGTGCACATCATCCGCTTCGTTGTTAGTTAAGACAGCGAGCCGCATCGGCCTGCCTCATTCCCCGATTCATTCAAACGATTGCACAAATGGACGAAGGACCCCCTCCCGTTCACATCATCCCCTTAACCGGCACTGCCTCCCCTGGGACATCGTTAAACAAAATAACCCCGGCATCTCTTCACTCAAGCTCAAAGAGAATACCGGGGTTGTTCGGCTAAGCCGCCGAAAGCATTGCCCTTAAATTGTCGTCTGTCTTAGTTGCATTGTATACGTTTTCATTGGCCATTGTCAATATTGCTTTTCATGCGAAGGACCGCAAAACCGTAGCCATCCAAGGCCAACTCCGGCGTGCCCGGCTTGGCGGCGATGCGGCAGCCTTCTCCGTATTCCAGCGACCATGCTCCCTCTGCTCCCGTTCCCGTCTCCAGCCGAAGCCCGGCCGGAGCCTCTCCTGCATTCATCGCGATCAGGAAGGCAGCATCGGAGCCCGTTAATTCATACATCAACGTTCTTCCTTCCGCTTCGGCATGCCGGAAGCGAATGCGCGCGGATCGCAAGGCCTCATGCTGGCGGCGGAGCGCGATAATGCGCTGGTAGAAAGCGAACAGATCGCGGTCTTGCTCCGCTTCATCCCATGCCATGCAGCGGCGGCAGCCCGGATCCGCTCCTCCAGCGAGGCCGATCTCGTCTCCATAGTAGATGCAAGGCGTACCCGGATAAGTGAACTGGAACAGGGCCGCCAGCTTCATCGGGCGGACATCTCCCTCGCAGAGCGTCAGCAGGCGCGGCGTATCATGACTGCCGAGCAGATTGAATGACACTTCCGTCACCGGCTGCGGGTAGCTGGCCAGAATCGATCCGATGGAATCCGCGAACTCGCGGGCGTCCGTCGTCTGCCGGGCGAAGAAGTTCAGCACCGCATCCGTGAACGGGTAATTCATGACGGCATCGAACTGATCCCCCTGCAGCCACATCATCGAATCATGCCATATTTCCCCCAAAATATACGCGTCCGGATTCGCCTGCTTGACGACTTGCCGGAATTCGCGCCAGAATTGATGATCGACCTCATTGGCCACATCGAGCCGCCAGCCGTCAATGCCGATCTCCTCTACCCAATATCTCGCCACCTCCAGCAAATACCGCTTTACCTCCGGATGGCTCGTATTGAGCTTCGGCATCAACGGCTCGAAGGCGAACGTCTCATAGGTCGGCTTGCCGTCGACGACGCGCAGCGGGTAGTCTTTGACATAGAACCAGTCCGCATACGGGGAGTCGCTCCCCTTCTCCATCACGTCGACGAACGGAGGGAACGTGCGGCCGGCATGGTTGAACACGGCGTCCAGCAGCACCCGGATTCCCCGCTTATGGCACGCTTCGACCAATTCCTTCAGCTTGTCATTCGTGCCGAAGTGCCTGTCCACCTTCAAATAATCCCGTGTGTCGTACTTATGGTTCGTGGTCGCTTCGAAGATAGGCGTAAAGTAAATGGCATTAATTCCTAACTCCGTTAAATAATCGAGATGGTTCAGAACCCCTTGCAGATCGCCGCCGAAGAAATTGCCGGGCTTCGGTTCGCCGCCCCATGCTTCGGTCTTCTCCGGATCGTTGGCGGGATCGCCGTTCGCGAACCGCTCCGGGAAGATCTGATAGAATACGGCCTCCTTCACCCAGGCGGGGGCCTCGAACATATCATTCGGATGGAGAAACGGATACTCGAACGATTCGAAGTAGTCCCAAGGCAAGTCGTCGAAAAAACCGCGTTCCGTCAAATACACCTGCTCGTCTTTCCCCTGAATCCGGAACGCGTAGCGCAACCGCCGGTACGGCGGACGGTATGCCGCCTCCCAATAGTCGAACAACGCATCCGACGCAAAAATATGCATCGGTATAAACTCGGTCGAATCTTTGAACGCATATTTGTCCACCACGATCGCTTCCGCCTTCACCACATCATCCCGCTTCGTGCGGAGCCGGAGATGGATCGTCTCGCGATCGTAGGCATACGACCAATTCAGCTTGGATCGATGATAGACCGCTTCCTTCTGCATGTGCCCACTCCCTTGTGCATTCATCTCAATCTGCCATAACCGAAGGCATGGCCCAGACAACAAAAAAAGGCACAGCCAGCGCGAAAAAATCACGAGGTTGTACCTGTCCGGTAGCATTGCCTTTAAGTTATTTAGCTGTATTATAGCCGGAACCGTCTCTTTTGGCTATATCTTTTACCGTTTTATGATTAATTTTTTCCTGGCCGGCTCATTCTAAGGATGTCAATCAGACCCAAAAAAGGATGATCTTCATGAACCGCGGCTCGGAGTTTATCACCTATCTTCAATTATGCTTCATCATGATGCTGTCAACCGGGCTCCTCAATCATGTCATCATTATTCCGATCCTGCTTCAGCAAGCGGGCCGTGACGGATGGTTGAGCGTTATTATGCTGATGCTTATCGTTCTGAGCTGGATACCGTTGCTCCAGAGGCTGCTGAAGGCCAAGGGGCAGCAAGCGTTGTTCCCTTGGATGAAGGAGAGGTTCGGCCCTGCAGTTGCCTGGTCCGTTACGGCCGTTCTCGGGCTGTACTTGTGGATCAGCGCGTTCGTTACGGTGAAGGATACCGTGAACTGGACCAAAACATCGTATTTGCCGCAAACCCCGTTATTCGTGGTGACGCTGGCGCTTCTGCTTCTCTGTATTTTCGGGGCGCTGGCCGGCCTGCGATCCATTGCCGTTTGTTCGGGGATCCTTCTTCCGTTCGTCCTCCTGTTCGGCTACTTCATCATGTTCGCCAACGCTAAATATAAAGACTACACCTTAATGTTCCCGCTGTTCGAGCACGGATATATGCCGGCGGTACGCGGAACGCTGTACATCGGAGCGGGCCTGGCTGAACTGTTCCTCCTGGTGCTTATCCAGCACCGGATTTCCAAGACGCCACGCTTCTGGGGTATCGCCGCGCTCGCTTTGATTTTAGGCGGATTGACGATCGGGCCGCTGATCGGATCGATTACGAACTTCGGCATCAAAGAAGCTGTCAATATCCGATACCCGGCATTCGAGCAGTGGAGATTGGTTACCGTCACCAAATATATTGAGCATGTCGATTTCTTGTCCATTTATCAATGGATGTCGGGCGCGTTTATACGCATTTCATTCATGCTCTTTTTGATCGTGGAACTGCTTCCGCTCCATTCGCTTTACCATCGGCTGCTGATGTGCGTATTTTCGGGAGTGACCTTGCTGATTGCCGTCAATTTGCATCTAAGCGATATGTTGTTTTTCAAAGCTCTTGAATTATTCGTGTTGCCCGGAACAACCGCAGGCTTCACCCTGTTATCCCTGTTCCTGGCACTGCTGAACTGGTTCCGTTCCCGGCGCGGCACGAAGCCGCGCCCCAAAGACTTATAAGCAAGGAGGCTGCAGACATGAGCGCCAATTCGTCACCTTCTTCTCCGCTTACGCTCAAAGTCATTCGCGATTATTTCGCGGAATGCTCCGATATCAAGTCAGAGAATTACGAATTCGGTCCGGCTGCAAAGCCGTTCAAACTCACCTTATTCTACTGCTCCGGAATGACCGATATGAAGCAGTTGAATCAGGCTGTCGTGCCGGCGTTGCAGCGCATGCTGCAGGAGGCCTCGTCCGTATCTCGGGCGATCGCGCGCAACCGGTTCATCCCCCTGCTTCCCATGCCCCCGGGAGCGAGCCTGACAGAGATGGAACGGAAGCTGTTCACCGGGGAGCTGCTCGTCTATGTGCATGGCGACAATGAAGTCTACTTTATCGATATTTCCGAGCGGCCGGAACGGCAGCCGGAAGAATCCAATACAGAAGTCTCCATCAAAGGCCCGAAGGATGGATTTACGGAAAATCTGGCAACGAATGTGGCGCTCGTCCGCAAGCGTCTTCGCACCCAGTCCGTGAACTATGAGACGTTTATTATCGGGAGGCGCTCGCAGACCGAGGTCGGCCTGCTCTACATGCAGGATGTCATTCGGCCGGATCTGGTCGATATCGTAAGGAAGCAGCTTCATGCGATTGATACCGATATAATCGTCGGCAGCTCCCAACTGGGCGAATTGATGCTGAACTCCAATTATTCCATGTTCCCGCTGATGGATTACATTGGACGCCCCGATTATGTGGTGGAGTCGCTGAGCCGCGGAAGATTCGTCATCCTCGTCGACGGCTCGCCTATGGCGCTCATCGGGCCTTCCAGCCTGTGGCTGCTCCTGAAGTCGCCGGAGGATGTTCATTTTCCGACTTTTTTCGTCGGCTTCCAGCGCATCATCCGCTTGTTCGGGCTTGTTATCTCCATCTTCATGCCTGGCTTCTGGCTCGCTCTTATCGCCTACAATGTGGAGCAGATCCCGTTCCCGCTCCTGGCCACTGTGTCGACGGCCCGAATGGGCCTGCCGATGTCTGCCACAATGGAATTGCTGTTCATGCTGGGGATGTTCGAACTGTTCCGGGAGGCCGGCATTCGGCTGCCTAAGGCCGTAGGGCAGACGCTGGCCGTCGTCGGCGGCTTGATTGTGGGAGACGCCTCGATCCGTGCGGGGCTCGCTTCTCCGACTACGCTGGTGGTCGCCGCCGTCACGGCCGTCGCTACCTTCACCCTGATCAATCAATCTCTGAGCGGAACGGTTAGCGTGCTGCGGCTTGGCGTGCTGCTGGCCAGCTCGCTGCTGGGGATGTTCGGCTTCTTCTTGTCGGTGATGGCCATTTTACTCTATTTGTCATCGATTATGTCTTACGGCATTCCGTACCTCTCTCCCGTCTCGCCGCCCAATTGGAGAGATATGTGGAAGGCGCTGCTTCGCGTGCCGCTCAATATCGACAAATACCGTTCCTATGACTTGACCCGAGGCCAGGACAATTCGAGAAAGGGGGAGGATTCTTGAGATGAATGCCGTATGGAATCGGTTGATTATTCTTCCGCTCGCGGCTATGCTGCTTCTCGTTCTGTCCGGCTGCTGGGACTCCAAAAATATTCAGGACATTAACTATATTGCGGCTCTCGGCATCGATTACGAGGGCGGCAAATACGTCATCTACACGCAATCCCTCGACTTCACGAACGTCGCCAAGCAGGAGACCAAAGCCAACAAGCCTGCTCCAATCTGGGTCGGACGGGGCACAGGCTTTACGCTGGACATGGCGATTAACGATATCTATAACATTTCCCCGCTGCGCGTACTGTTCGAGCATACATCCGCTCTTATCATTACGGAGAGAGCGATGAAGCATAATATCAATCATATGATGGACGCGCTTCGCAGATACCGTGAGGTTCGTTATACGCCATGGGTGTTCGGCACGAAGGAGCCCTTGGACAAGCTGCTCTCAGTCACGAATGTGTTCAATATATCGCCAATCACATCTCTGCTTCATCACCCGGAGGAGGTGTATCAGCAGAGTTCCTTCATCGCCCCGGTTCCGCTGCAGAAAGTGACGTCGGAGCTGGGAGAGCCGACTTCGTCCATTCTCCTTCCGTCACTGGTCACGCAGGATACGCAATGGGTTCAGAATGGAAAGCCGAGCGGACAGTACCTCATCAACGGAGCTTATATTATCGTGAACGGGGAAAATAAAAAGTGGATGTCATGGCGAGATCTGATGGGCCTGCGCTGGCTGACACGGAAAACGGCGCGGGCGCCCGTCGTCATCGGCCCGGAAAAAAAGCCGGTGGCCATCCTGTCCATGTATTACCCGGTGAGTTCGGTTCAAGTCACCATGAAGAACAACCAGCCCGTCTTTCGCATCAAGCTGAAAGTGTCCGGACACCTGGATGAAATGCTGGAAAATGTGAAGGTGGCCGAACTTCGCCGCCTGCTCAACGAAAAAATCGAGAAGGATATCCGCCAGACGTTCGAGAAGGGGTTAGAGTATGGCCTTGATATTTACAACTTGAAAAACGAAGTCTACCGCAAGAAGCTGAAGCTGTGGAAAGCGCTCGGCAACGGAAAAGAGATCCGCCTTACCCCCGAGTCCATCGCCTCCATCGAAATCAATGCGGACATTCGCCATAGCGGCGCCTACAAGTTCGTCAATCCAAAATAATCTTCCGAAAAGGGAAAGACCCTGTCAGACAAGACAGGGTCTGTTCCGCTTCCGGTGTCCGCCTTAGCTTGCCGCCGGAGCGGACGCGCTTAATGATTGCAGGATCGATTCCGGCAGCCACAGCCGGTTGTCCGTCAGCTTCGATTGCACCGGCTGCTTCTGGCCATTCACCTGAATCTCGCGCGAATTCAAGATATAAATCACGGTGGCATCGCCTTTGGTCAAGGTTACCGTCTTCGTCTTGTTGTTATAGACGATGTCGATGCCTGCCTCCTCCGCCTTCGTCCGCACCGGAACAAGAGCATCCGAAGCGGATGGCTTCTCCGGCGCCGTCTGCTGCCCCTCGCCCGCCGACAGGTCCAGCGAGAACTTGGCGAAGCCGTCGCTCTCCAGCCCGATGAATCGCATGCCTCCGGCCTGAGCCGCCGCTTCTTGAGCCTTCGGAGACGTACGGAACGTAACGTTGGCCTCCCCTTCAACCGGCACGAAGGTCCAGTTGTTATCCGCGGTCGGATTGATTTTTTTGTTCTTCGCGATGTAATCGATCAAGATCTGGCGCGTCTCATCCGGCGAAGAGATCACGATATTGGACCCGTCCAGATTCGGGAAGTTGCCTCCGCCGCTCGCACGGTAATTGTTCGTCGCCACCAGGAATTTCTGTTCCTTCGTGACCGGCTTCCCGTTATATTGCAGATTGACGATCCGGTGCGAATCCGGAGCCGCCAATTGGCCCTGCCGATTGTAGCGGACAGGCTGCGTCACGTCGATCTGATACGTCACGCCGTCAATGACATCGAACAGATAGGTCGGGAACTCATCATTGATAAGCGGCTGCTCTCCCGCCTTGCCCGGCACAATCTGGTTGAATTGCCCTGCCGCATGCTCCAGCCATTCTTTTACTTCATCCCCATTAAGCAGGACGACATTCACCGTATTCGGATACACGTACAGATCGGCAGCGCTCTTCACGGCCAGCGTCCCTGCCGGGATATCGGTGAAATAGCTCGGGCCCCAGCGTCCGCCTGCCTTGAACGGAGCAGCGGCTGAGAGAACCGGAATTCCTTCATACGAAGTGCCTTGAATATATTTTTCCGTATACCATTTCTGGGCGTTGGAGACGATCTGAACGGATGGATCGTCGCGCACGACGGAGAAGAAGCTGTTGATCGGCGCCGTCGTCTCCCCAATCGGCTGGCGAACATATTCGATCGTGCCTTGGTGATCCGCCTTCACGGCATCCACGATGCGCTGATCGGCATCGACAAGCGGCTTCTTATTCGCTTTGTCGTAGATCGGCCGGGCTTCGGACTGGCTGTCGACGACCGTCCATTTCCCGCCGGTCTTCTCCAAGGTCAGATCGATGATGCCGAGATGATCACCCCAGAATCCCGGCATGACTGCAGGAGTCCCGTGAATGGTTCCTTTCTTCACATCGACCCCATCGATGTTCTCGAAGTCCGGACTCGGGAAGACATTATGGTCATGCCCGAACATGACCGCGTCGATTCCTTTGACCTGGGTCAAATAGTAGACCGTGTTGTCGTCATTGCCCTTCCGCGGGCTGCTGTCGAAGCCGGAGTGAGGAATCGCGACGATGAGATCGGCGCCTTCCTGCTTCATCTTCGGAACGAACTTCTCCGCGGTCTCGATAATGTCCTTGACGACGACCTTGCCGTCCAGGTTCGCCTTGTCCCACTCCATCACCTTCGGCGGCACCAATCCGATGACCCCGATTTTCAGCGTAACGTCTTGGCCGGCTTCATCCTTGAATGTTCTCGTCAAGATTTCATATGGTTTGAAATAGTTTTTATCGTTATCCGGATTGTTGTCGCCATCATCGATGTAGACATTCGCATTCACATAAGGGAACGCGGAGCCCTTCAAGCTGCGATCGAGGAACTCCAGACCATAGTTGAACTCATGATTCCCGATTCCGGCCGCATCGTATTTCAGCAGATTCATTGCTTTGAATACCGGATGGACCTGGCCATCCTGAAGCGGCTTGATTTTGGCCGCGTAGTCTCCCAGCGGATTGCCCTGAATCAGGTCGCCATTGTCGAACAGCATGCTGTTCGCGGCCTCTTGACGCGCCTTCGCGATGAGCGAAGCCGTCTTCGCCAAGCCAAACTCGTCGGTTTCCTTATCCTGGTAGTAATCATGATTCACAATATGCGTATGAATGTCGGTCGTCTCCATCAACCGCAGCTTCAGCCTCGCCCCCTGCGAATCCGCCGAGGCCGCCATGGAGAATGCGCTGCTCAGCAGCATGACGGCAAGAAAACATGTTAACGCTTTCAATTTCTTCATTCCAGCAACCCTCTCCCGTTGTATTTAATCCCATTCCGGCAATCAAATGATACGAGCGCCTTTACAATATTTCATAACAATGCCGCTTCACCTATGTAAAACAATACTCTATCTCTTCCCTCCTTACGAAATACGATAGATTAGAGTCACATCATGAACGACTTGCTTTATTACTGTAACCTTTGTTCACGAATTTAGCAATATCCTGCTTCTCATTTTACAAAATAAAAAAATCTCTCTCTGCGACAGGTTATGAATGAAGCAAACGGTCTTTCATTTTATGAATTCGCTGATGCCGCAGCCTTCGTTTAAATAAGCCTCTACCGATCCATATTGGCCGAGGAGCTCATCCAGCACTTCTTCCAAATAATCGCGGCGAACTTGAAGCAAAGCCTTCAACCGATCGTGCGTGAGCCGGAAAAGACTTGTATACCGCAGAAAAGCCGCCGCTCTCTTCATACGGGTTTCCGTCAATGAATTGGACAGCATATAATGCAGCATGATCAATTCGCGGATTTGCGGCATACTCTCAAATGCGATTCTTCGATAGAAATCCTTCATCATCTTTTCGAGATCTATCGTTTCATCATCATCAACTCGAACCGCGTGTAATCCTCCTCGTGTTGAGAAATGGGGATGTTGACGATACCTCCAACATATAGAACGAAAGGTATCACCTTACCATAGCATAGCCGGCTTCCATTTGGGACGGAAGATAATATCTTCGTGACGCAGAAAATCCCCGATAAACCAAAGCGCAGTTCATCAGGGAATTTCAACGATGATTATGATTTGCCTGGCCGATAACGCGTCCCCACAAGGTGTGTCAGCGGCACCTTAAATCTTGTAAGCCTTCATCGCCTTGCGGATCTCTTTCCACGACGGGCGCTTGCCGTACATCAGCACGCCGGTGCGGTAGATCTTCGCCGCCAGCCAGCCGAACACGAAGACCGAGGCGAGGAGGATGACAATTGATATCCCGAATTCCCACCAGGCCACCTCGCCTGCGCCGAGGCGCAGCAGCATCGAGGTTGGCGTGAAGAATGGAATATACGATGATATTCGGACCAGCAGCGAATTTGGCGTCGAGATGCTGAAGATGGCAATATAGAACGCCGCCAACGTCAGCATCGTAATCGGCATAATCGCTTGGCCGAGATCTTCTGTCCGGCTCACGATCGAGCCGACCGCCGCGAACAAGGTCGCGTACAGGAAGTAGCCCAGCACATAGAGCAGCAAGCCGCCGCCTACGACACCCCAATCGATCATCGAGATATCGAAGTTAATGGCCTTCAGCGGCGCATTGTTATGCGGCAGCATCAGATTCCCGATCATGACGAGGAAGAAGAGCACAATCTGCATCAACCCGAGGATGAACATGCCGATAATCTTCCCGAACATCTGGGCGAGCGGCGAGACGCTCGTAATGAGAATTTCCATAATGCGCGAGCTTTTCTCCTGCGTAACCTCGGACGCGATCATATTCCCCGTCATCGTATTTGTCATGAAGAACAAGATGATGAGCACAGTGACGACCGCAACCGAGACCCCCTTCTTGGCAGGGTTCTTCTCTTCGCCGGCCTGACCGCCTTCCTTCAGGATCGTCTTGTTCTCGACTTGAACCGGCTCGTTCAATTGGGCGATCTGTTCCGGAGTCAGCGAATCCTTGACCAGCCACTCCGTCTTAATCAAGGTGAGCGTGCCCGTCAGCTTCGATTCCTTTTCCATGCCGAGCTCATCTTTCCCGGAATAGACGACAAGCGGAAATACTCCCTGCGCCTTGTCCTCGAACGTAATATACCCATCGATTTTGCCCGCCTGCACATCCTTCTTCAACTGCCCATCCGTCGCATCCGTATACGGAACGAAGCGGAAATCCGCCTTCTCCTGCTTGGCGTAATGATCGGTGAGCGACTTCGCGATGTCCGGATGCGGCCCGGAGACGACGCCGATCGTCGTCGGTTCGTTATTCGAGAACAAAGAGATAAAGTACGGGACGTTGGCCCCTATGCTAAGCAGCAGCGCGAGAATCAACGTCGAGATAAGAAACGATTTGGTCATAAGCTTGGTCCGCAGCGTAAATCCGATGACCGTCCATACATTATTCATTCGAACCACCTCCTACCGCCTTGATAAAGATTTCGTTCAAGGTCGGCTCCTTCACTTCGAAGTGCTGAATCGGACCTTGGGCGAGCGCCTTCTGCAAAATTTCCTGCGCCGCAGCCTCGTCGCTGATCCGGATGCGGTATCCCTCCTCCGTCCGGTTCACGTCGGCCACCCCCGGAATCGAGGCCAGCCCTTCCACTTCCCCGGCGGTCCGAAGGATCACCTGCTCCCGCGGGTAACGGGACTTCAGCTCCCGCAGCGATCCTTGGACGACCGCATTGCCCTTCTGCAAAATCGTCACATTGCGGCACAGCTCCTCGACATGCTCCATCCGGTGGGTCGAGAACAGAATGCTCGTCCCTTGGTCGCGAAGCTCCTTGACGGTCTCCTTCAGCAGCTCGACATTGACCGGATCCAGCCCGCTGAACGCCTCATCGAGAATGAGCAGCTTCGGCTTATGCACGATGGCCGCGATGAACCCGATTTTTTGCTGATTCCCTTTGGACAGCTCCTCAATCTTCTTGTTATAGTTCTCCGGCACATTGAAGCGTTCCAGCCAATATTTAAGGTTCCGGTCCGCTTCCTTGCGCGGCATTCCGCGCAATTGCGCCAAATAGGTCACCTGATCGCTTACCCGAATCTTCGGATACATGCCCCGCTCTTCCGGCAAGTACCCCAGCGTCCGCTGCAGCTCCGTATGGAACGGCCGGCCTTGATAGCGAATCTCTCCTCCATCCGGGTAAATAAGGCCAAGCACCATGCGCATCGTCGTTGTTTTCCCCGCGCCGTTCGCCCCGAGAAGACCGTAAATTTCCCCCTCTTCCACGTTCAGACTCAAGCCGTTGACGGCTGTCTTGTCCGCATATTGCTTCACGACTTGCTTCAACTCCAATGGCTTCATTCGCATCCAACCCCCTGATTCAACTCGATTATATACGACAAAATGTCATCCAGCTCGATGCCGGCCGTCTGCATCGGTATAATGCCGTTCTCCGCCAGGAACGCATCGGCCCGATCCGCCTGGCTGGCAATCAGCCGCACCCCATGCCGCTCCTGAAATACCTTGATTACGCCCGGAACGCCGGCATACTCCTCGGCCTCCCCTTCCACCCAGAATTCCTTCCAGGCATCGAACAGCGCATCCTTCTCAATGGCGAGCAGCACCTGCCCCTTATGCAGGAACAGAACATAGTCGGCCAGCCGCTTTACTTCCTCGATAATATGCGTCGCAATGACAATGGAACGTCGGCCTTCTTCCAAAAACGAATTCAAATCGTCGATCATCAACCGCCAGGATAGCGGATCGAAGCCGGAAGACGGCTCATCCAGCAGCAGAAGATCCGGCCGCGGGCAGATAGCCAGGATGAGATCGAGCTTGCGGCGCATCCCTTTGGACAGCTTCTTGAGCTTCGTCTTCGGGGGGATGTCATACCGGGCCATCAGATGATGATACAACTTCCAATCCCATCGCTCATGCCAGTAGGCGGAGAAGGCGGCCGCCGCTTCCGCGGTAAGATCGTCATCTTCGGAATTGGGGCTGTCTGCCACATAACCGATGCGGGCCTTGACAGACGTGTCCGGCTCCGGTTGATTAACCTGCTGAAAGAGCGCAACGGTGCCGCTGTCCGGCTTAATGAAGCCCATGAACATCCCCATCAGCGTCGACTTCCCGGCCCCGTTCGTCCCCACAATCGCGGTGACGCAGCCCTGGGGAATCTGTATGTTCAACGGTCCAATTTGCAGCTGTTCCCTGCCCTTCACCACGTCCTTCAATACTATGACCGGTTCGGTATTCATCGCATTCTCTCCTTATTCCGGATTACTTCATCTTCTTCTGCCGGATCAGATCCTCCAGCATATGCGATAGCTCGGCCGCGGGCATTTCTACCCGCATGGCGGCCTCGACCGCTGTCATGAGCGCTTCTTCCACGGCCCGCTTGCGGTAGCTCTCCCGTTCGCCGCTACCGACCGGCGCAACGAACGTCCCCGTTCCCTGCTTCGTCCGCAGCAGCCCTTCCGCTTCCAAATCCTGATATACTCTCCGAACGGTAATCACACTGCACCGCAACTGGTGGGATAATTCACGGATGGACGGCAGCAGCATCCCTTCATCGAGATAACCGCTCAAAATCAACCCGCGCAGCTGATTCGTAATCTGCGCATATAACGGTTCCGAGCTGTTCTCATTAATGTCAATCGGTATGAACACCGCCTGCCCACCCCCTGACTCTTCATATTGATATCATCACATTCTCCCCGTGCAGAGGCTATGAACGTCTAGCCGAGATCCCGATTGCGAATCGTATTCCGGGTGACGGCTATGCCGATAACGAATGTCTGGACAGTGACGCCCGCGGCGATCAAGCCGCTTATCCACGGATAGTGCTTGGCGATATAGAGGAAGGCCAGCATCATGCTTCCCCCGGACAAAGCCACGATAACAGAGAGGGCAAGTATGACGAATATTACAATAAAGACGAGTCGGAGGTAGCCCCCGGCATGCCTGCCCAGTTCAAACTGGATGTAAATCGTCTGAACCACGATGGAGTACGCGGTCAGAACGAGCACATAGGCGATGAGCGACAGCGGGGAGAAGGCCGATCGCAGACTGTCGCTGAGCATCAGCTGGAAGGTGAAGAACACCGTCATATTCAGAACGAAGGCAACCGCCAGCATCATATAGCGTGATAAGGCGATCGTACCCGCATCAATCGGGAGTATGCGCAGCTTCCTGATCCATTTCGTATAAGAATCCTCCTGCAAATAGCGCGTGCTGCGCCGGGAGAAAAAGAAGCCTAAATTCGGCAAGGCGATAAGGTAGACAAGATCAAAAACGACCCGCAGAACTAAAGTATCGCCCTCCTGATTCGGTTTCAACAAGCCATTCAGCATCAGCGTCGAAATAGCCCCCATATAACCACTGAACAACAGCGTGAACAAGACCCCCCATTTAAAGCGAATCAGGTCCGTCTTGACCAGCATCCACGCATCCTTCCACTGCTTATTCACCGGTATCCCCTCACTTCTCGAATCCATCGATGGAGACTCAGCATCACCCGTGTCCTGCATCATGAAGGCGCAGGCTCCATGATCACTGTGCTCACTGTGTATATCTTTATACACAGTATACTCACTTCGTCATTTTAATGTCAATACTCATTTCTGGCGGTATGCGTTTTCCGGTTGACATCCATAAAAAAAGCATTCGGGCAAGGAATCGTCCTTCGTCCGGAATGCTTGATCATGATGGAAGACGGCACGAGGAAAAGGCCCTTATGCCAGGCTCCCTTAACGGAAGCAAGCATAAGGGCCTTGAATGGAAGGCGCAGCTAGCCGAAGATGGCTTCGATGACCGGCTTCGTGTGGCCGCCAGGGTACAGTATATAAAGAAGTACATATACGGTCACGCCCGTGATCGCTGTAATGAACCAGATGATCGAGGTGATTTTTCCGATTTTGCGATGAAGCTTAAATTTGGACCGGAATCCGCTAATCAGTGTCGTAATGCCGAATACCGCCGCCACGGTAGCGAGCACAATATGGAACAGCAGGAAAATGAGATAGATCGTCTTCAATCCTTCAGGGCCGCCCCAGGATGTATTGCCGACAAATATGGTCCGTGACACGTAAATGATAAAGAACAGAAGGGCGGCTACGGCTGCCGCGATCATCGTCTTCTTGTGCGCCTCGCGCTTGCCCTTGATGATAAGCGCCCAGCCGATCGCGACCAGAATCGCGCTTATGACGATAAATGTCGTGCTTACCGTAGGCATAATATTATACAAATCCACGAATGGTATGCCTCCTCTACCTCAACTCAGACTTGCCTTTCATTATAAACCAATTCTATCAATGGAGCTGCCCTTCCGGAAGAGTGTCCACAATATCGTCATCCTCTTTGCTTTCTCTGCGGTACCAATGAATGAAGACATAATAGAGAATGCAGCCGAACATAATCTCTTGCACCAGCTTCATCACGATTCCGCCCAACTGCTGATCCTCCTGCGGCGAGAACCAGTTGAAGAATTCAGGACCGTCAAAAGCGGCCAGCAGCTTGCTCGGATCGCCGGTTAGACAGTAGCCCATCGCTTGAATCCACGTTTCCTTGTCCACATAAGTCGCGTACAACGGCTCGCCCGCAAAAATAATAAGCGCGCACGCCGGCGTAATCAGGACGCCGTTCAAGAAGATATAGCCCATCTTCTTGACGTCCGCCAGCATAACCCACTCCGGGACCGGCACGACAATCGGCCACCACATGATCATCGCTGCTGCGAACAGGACAATATAATACACGATATGAACCGCATAATGCGTCATCACATAATCATGAATCGCAGGCACATGGTAGAACGAGAACAAGGCATTGAACAGCAGGGCCATGAGGATCGGGTGCATGAATCCTTTCAGCCGCCGCAGCGGTTTGCGATCGAGCAAGTACTTCCATAGCCAGGCCGGGATGCCTAATAGTATCAATGGCGGGACAATAATGTAGGTGATGGCCATCATCAGCATATGGAACGTCAGCATCATATGGCTCATGATGTTCAGCGGCCCCCCTTGGGCCAGATATAACAGCAGCACGCCGATGATGAACATCGACTTCTTGGATGCAGGCACCGGCTCAACCTGGGCGAACACTCGTCTATACGGGCCCGTAATTCCCAGATAGAGAATGATAACAAGCACCGAAGAGACAAGAAACAACGGACTCCATACATCATACGGGCTAAAGTATTTCGTTAATTCAAACAATCTCGTTCATCTCCTTCTCTTGCGGATGCCATCATTTCGCCACATTTTGCTCTATTACGGAAAAAGAGGCGACGCCTGTGCGTCCCCTCTTTCTAAATATCCGATTCGGCTTACCACCAGACCCAATATACGGCCATAATTATCGCCAGGAATGCGACGAAAGCTCCACCTATCATAAAGACAATGGGCAGCATATGGCCTTTGTCCTTCATATGCATCCAGTAGGCCATTTGAATGATCACCTGCAGAACCGCCATGACAAGAAGCAGAATATAGGTGAACGTTTTGTTCACGATACCGGCGGAAGCTACCATTACAAAGGCGATAAGCGTCAGTACGATGGAGAAGATAAAAGCAATAATATGCTTTTGCTTTCCTTCATGCTTATGACGGCGATTCGACGAGTTGGATGCCACGTTTTGAGCTGCCATCGCTTACCCCACCTTTCCCATCAAGTAGACAACCGTAAAGATGAAGACCCATACGACGTCAATGAAGTGCCAGTAAATCGCCGACACATACACTTTCGGCGCCGTGACCAGGTTGAGCCCTTTCTTGAAGAGCTGGCCAATCAGGATGGCAATCCAGACGACGCCGAAGGCAACGTGCGCGCCGTGGAACCCGACCAGCGTATAGAACGACGTACTAAAGGCGCTTGTCGTGAACGTATGGCCTTCGTGGACGTACTCGACGAACTCGTATATCTCCAATCCGAGGAAGCAGAAGCCGAGAACAACAGTAACGATGAGCCACGTAATCAAAGACTTGATATCCTTGCGGTGCAACGCTTGAACCGCGAACACGCTCGTCAAGGAACTCACCAGGAGGATGGCCGTGGCCGCCGCAATCATCGGAAGCTGGAACAGCTCGCTGGCCGCCGGCCCGTCGCCTATCTGATCGCGGAGCGCAAGGAACGTCGCGAACAGCGTGCCGAACAACACCGCTTCGCCGCCAAGGAAAAGCCAGAAGCCAATCACTTTATTGCGGCCGTCTAACGTCGCTTTTTCCGGTTCGTGAGGCCATTGGCCGTCAGCGTGGTGTGCAGGTGCGCTCATGCTTTTACCCCCTTTTGCTCCAACTCTTCCGGTTCAATATGATAGCCGTGATCGTCCTTGACGGAACGAATGACCATGCAGGCGAACGTAATCACCAATCCAAGAATCGCAACGAGATGGTTGTTGAACAGGAAATTCAAGGCTCCGTTATTAAAATCGTCCTTGGCGAACATGAAGCCGAAGCCGGCGATGAACAGGCCGACGGACATCATGAACGGCAAGATGGAAGGTGAAGGCATATGGATCGCTCCAACCGGTTCGGCCGGCGTCATCTCCGTACGGCCTTCCATCTTTTCTTTCCACCAAGCGTCATATCCGCGCACAAGCGGAGTCTGCTTGAAGTTATACTCCGGCGGCGGAGAAGGAATCGTCCACTCCAGCGTGCGTCCGTCTTCCCAAGGATCGTTGCCCACAACCTGCTTCTGACGGTGCGAGACAATGACGTTGGTCAGGAAAAGCAATACCCCAACCCCCATCATCAGCGCCCCGATTGTACTGATGAGGTTCATCGTATCGAAGCCCTGGTTCGGCAAATACGTAAAGATGCGCCGCTGCATCCCGATCAAACCGAGGAAGTGTTGAACGAAGAACGTCAGTTGGAAGCCGATCCAGAACATCCAGAACGTGGCCTTCCCTATTTTCTCGTTCAGCATCCGGCCGAACATCTTCGGCCACCAGTAATGGAAGCCCGCGAACAGACCAAGAATCAGCCCGCCTACAATCGTATAGTGGAAGTGGGCTACGACGAAATAGGTGTCATGGAACTGGAAGTCTGCCGGCGCCGCGGCCAGCATGACCCCGGTTACGCCCCCCATAACGAACGTAGGGATAAAGCCTACCGCAAATAGATTGGCGGTGGTGAACTTAATTGACCCGCCCCATAACGTAAATACCCAGTTAAATATTTTGATCCCCGTCGGAACGGCAATCAGCATCGTCGCTACCGAGAAGAGCGCGTTCGCAACCGGTCCCAGACCAACCGTGAACATATGGTGCGCCCAGACCATGAAGCCCAGGAATCCGATAAGCACGGTGGCGAAAACCATCGAGCTGTACCCGAACAGACGCTTCCGCGAGAATGTGCTCACGACATCCGAGATAATACCGAACGCCGGAAGAATCAAAATATATACTTCAGGGTGGCCGAACAACCAGAAAATATGCTGCCATAGAACGACGTTGCCGCCGTTCGGCGTATAGAAAAAGTTCCCTCCGAAGAGACGGTCGAACATGAGCAATACGAGACCTACCGTAACGGCAGGGAAAGCGAACAAAATGAGCGCGGACGTAATGAACGCCGTCCAGGTAAACATCGGCATCCGCATAAATGACATGCCCGGCGCACGCATGTTAATAATCGTAGCCAGAAAGTTAATCCCGCCGATCAGCGTCCCGAGACCGGAAATCTGAAGCCCGAGAACATAAAAGTCGACCCCGTGGTGAGGGCTGTAGTCGGTGCTGGACAATGGGACGTAGGAAGTCCAGCCTGCATCAGGCACTCCGCCCAGCAGCCAGCTCAGATTCAGAAGCACTCCTCCGAAGAAGAATGTCCAGAAGCCGAGCGCGTTCAGGAACGGGAACGCCACGTCGCGCGCCCCGATTTGCAGCGGCACGATCGCATTCATTAGGGCGAATATCAGTGGCATGGCGCCAAGGAAGATCATGGTCGTTCCATGCATCGTAATCAATTCGTTGAATGTCTGCGCATCCACGAATTCGAAATTCGGTTTGATCAACTGTATACGTATCAAGATGGCCTCAATACCGCCGATACCGAAGAAGAAGCCTCCGGCAATAAGGTAAAGAATACCTATCTTCTTATGGTCGACCGTCGTCAGCCAATCCATTAAGCCGCGATGACGCTTCACCGTGTGAGCCAAGGTCGTTACCTCCCCTAGAAGATGCTTTTCTATTGCTTATTGATTTCCTTCAGAGAATCAAGTTTGTATTCCGCCAGATATTTCACAATGCCGTCCAGTTCTTTCTCTGACAATACGCCCTCGAATTTAGGCATCGTATTCCCTGGCTTCACCTTCTGCGGATTCAGAATCCACTGGCGCAAATGATCTTCAATCACTTGCTGCTCAAGCGGCTCGTCGATCGTATCCCGGTTGAGCATGATGCCGGCGACAGCTTCGCGGCTTCCCGTTCCCTTCAAATTCGGGCCGAGGGAAGGCGCATTATCGATGGCGTGGCAGGTCAGGCAGTTCTGCTTGAAGCTCTCGGCGACTTGCGCATCGCCTTCGAACGGCTTCGGCTCTGCCTTCATCTCGTTAACCCAAGCGTTAAATGTCTCTTCGCTTACCGATTTGACCTTGAACTCCATCAAGGCATGGGACTGTCCGCACAACTCGGCGCACTTGCCCCGGTATACCCCAACCTCGTTCGCGCTGAAGTACATTTTATTCACGTTGCCCGACGGGTTGGTGTCCATCTTCCCTGCGAGAGCAGGCACCCAGAACGAGTGGAGAACGTCGGCCGTCCGCAACTCGACCGCCACATTTTTCCCTGTCGGGATGACTAGATCCTGTGCTGTATGTACGCCCAGCTCCGGGTATTCAAATTCCCACCAGAATTGGTGCGCGGTTACCTTGACCTTGATCGCGTCCGGATCCTTGCTGTAATCTTCAGCGAAGGCGAAGACGTACTTCACGGTCGGCACGGCCAGAATAATCAAGAGGAGAATCGGAATAACCGTCCAAATAACCTCCATCTTGTGATTGCCCTCTACTTGCTTCGGAATCGATTGGTCACCCGGCCGTCTGCGGAAGCGGATGACGGCATAAATGGAAAGCGCGAATACGGCAACGACTACGAGCGTCATAATCGAAATCGCAATCTTCATCAGACCGAACTGACCCTCTGCTATCGGACCCTGTGGATTGAGAGCGGACAAATCCGCGCGGCCACAAGCGCTGAGCAGCAAGACGAGCCCGGCTAACAGAGGAAGGAGTCGCTTCACTGCATGCCACCGTTTCATCATTGATCAACCCCACTTTGTACGTTTTCGCTGATTACCGCATCTCATGCCCCTTCACTTGCCTTCCTGTCCGAAAGCTTCAGCATACATTCATGCGAACGTATACATTATGCTCCACGCGCGGATTTCCAATCCTCTCACACGCTTCGTCTCGCTACGGAAGAAAGGCTTCGACCGTGTCAGGCAGCGGCATGTTGCATGCGCTTACGCATGCACATAGCTATCCAACCGGTCCCCATGGAGTCACCGGATCTAGCACGGATGTCGTAATCCTGTCAATTAATACAATCACTTACCTAAATATAATTACCAATATTTTATTTGTCAATGTTTCGGAGGGAGTTCACAAAGTGTTCAGAAAGTCATTTTGGCCCGTTATATCAACAAATGCAAACGCTTACAAAATGAATTCACCCCCCTCGAAATGTGTCGAAAACAAGAATATGTTGTCAAAATTTCCGACTCTCAAACATTGACGGAGGTGCTCCCTGCATACTTATACCCGTTTTTCAGAAAAATAAAGTAACTCTTGAAGGAGGGATGCTTATGTCGTCAAAAAATGGTCACAATCACAAACGGAATGTTCACTCAATTGTCACTTATACCGCCTGTGTGCTCAGCATTGCCGTCGGCTTGACCGGCTGCATCGGCTATCGCTCCGAGAAAACAAGATCCTATGACGGAAATACAACCGCCAATTACGCGAACCGGAAGACGGTGCAGCCCCTGGAAAAAAGGCCGTCGACCCCGACCGATTCCGATATCGCCACGCCCGATTATAGCGCCAAAGGCAACAGCCTGGAGCGAAAACGGTTCGACCGCCCGGAATTGCACCGCCCCAATACACTGTATGTGGATCGTCCGCTGAGCGCGCTGGTCAGCAACATTGAAGGCGTGGCGGCCGGATATGTTCTGAGATGGAACGACACCGCCTATGTCGCTCTGACGTTCGAAGGCACAGCCAACGGCGTGAAGGGCCGGGGCGGGAACGATACCCGCGAGCAATACGGGATGGGACGGATCGAGACCAGCTGGAAGTTCGACAGCAAGAATCCCCAGGCGGTAACGAAGCACAGCCCGATGCGCACCCTGGAGCGGATGAACGATCTGTCGGATGAATTCCTTCATACGGTAAATACGGCCATTCGGCGCCATGATCCGAGCATCGCCAAAGTATACACGAGCGCCAATAAGGATCTGTTCAATTCGGTATCGATTCACGCGCTGAGAGCCTATCCGGGGGAGTCGCTGGAATCGGTCCAGGACATTATAAGGGAAGACCTGCGCCGCTACATGCGGTGAGCCCCGTGCCTCGCCGCAGGGCGCAAAAAAAGCGCTCCGACCTGTTCGGAGCGCTTATATCTCTATATCTAAGAAATGACGGCTTTGACCGCGTGAATTAGGACACGCTGCTGTCGATCTTGCCAAGCTCAAGCTCTACAAGATGAGTTAGTTCGTCTTCATAGCCTCCCATAATCCGGTACTTCCGGATATACTCCCTCACAAACTTCCGCGGATTCTTCGGACGGAAAATGCGAGTCATCTCCAACAGACTTTCTTTCACCTCGTTGTGACCTTTCGTTGCCATGAAAATTCCCTCCCAAAAGCGTTGTAGAACATGCTCCGCATTGGAGTATAGCCTGGACGTATCGCTTCTCTTTCTGGAAATTCGCAACCGTTTCTCTATTATAACATATTCGAAAGCGCAGCAAAAACACACCGCTCTTGTTCGCCGGCCAATGAATCGGGCGTTCTAGGAAATGAATCGCGGTTCCGCTCTTTCGGGAATGGGCTCCCGGTTCCCCCGGGCCCGCATGCGAAGCAGCTCCCGCCGCCCTGTGCCGCTTGCTGGCAAGCCGTTGGCGAACACGTTATAATGGGATAATTAGGAAAGGGGCGTTACTTGCTTGAAGGGATTACGGGGACTTGGATTAGGGAAAGACATCGCGTTGCTGGCTCTTATTTTATTTTTGGTGGAGTTCGTTCGGGGAGCGGCCCTGATTTCGTTTATTCCGATTTACGGAAAAAATACATTGCAGATCAGTCTGGCCATTATCGGAACCGCGATTACGGCTCATTATTTAACGGATACGATTTTGAAAATGGGGATTGGCTATTTGCTTGACCGGCTATCCCCCCGGCTCATCATCAATGCAGGCTTATTGATTTCATTCGCGGGCATCGGACTGTTCTATTACGGGTCAAGCGACTGGCTGTTCATCGCGGCAGCGGCCCTGTATGGCGTCGGCATCTCCCCGGTGTGGATCGTATGCCTCACCAAGGTGAAGGAAGAGAACCGGGCCGCGCAGATGGGCTTCCTCTATATGATCTGGCTTGTCGGGATGGGGGCGGGCCCGGTCGTGCTCAACCTGATCGTGGACAAGCATCCGGAGACCGCCTTTCTGCTGCTGTTCGCCCTGTCGGGGATCGCATGGGCCCTCAGCTTCTTCATCGGCGGCGGCAGACAGCGCTTGGCCGAGGCCGCTCCCGTTCCGTTCAGGCAGCAGTGGGATGCCCTGCTGGTGAAGATGAAGGCGATGAAGCCGCTTCTCCCGGGCATGATTCTGCAGACGCTAGGCGCAAGCATGCTCGTCCCGATTCTGCCGACCTTCGCCGCGGAGGCGCTCTCCTTCTCGAGCCAGCAGTACTCGGTGCTGCTCGTTCTTGGCGGCGGCTTCACTGTGCTCGGGCTTGTTCCGATGGGCAAATGGTCGGACCGTGTCGGGCGCAAGCAGTTCCTGATTATCGGCTTCGGCATCTTCGGCCTGGCGCTCGCTTCGCTGTCTCTCTACCCGTCCGTCATCTTCGCTTACGGATTGGCCGTGCTGCTCGGAATATCCTATTCCGCGGTGCTGCCGGCCTGGAACGCGCTGCTGGCGCTGTATGTCCCGCCGGGGAATAAAGGTCTGGGCTGGAGCCTGCTCTCCACCGTGGAAGGGATCGGGGTGCTGCTCGGCCCCGTGATCGGCGGCGTCATCGCGAGCGCATCGTCCGCCGGCACGGTCATCTGGATCAGCGCCGGCCTGTTCGCCGCGATTTCCATTATTTATTTGCTGTTCCCGTCCCGCTGGTTCGCGGAAAGGTAACGTCCGCGGCCGGACAGCGGCCGGACCCGGATACAATTCGTTGGCCGGGGGCATCTATAATAGAGAGCCTGCGCGACGGCACCGCCCTCGCGTCAGACGGATGCTGAAGAAAAGGAGCGGCGCACCGATGACAAAAGAACAGGAGCATAATGAATATAAGATGAATCCCATGTCCCGCGATCGGGTCGAGGTGGACGGCATATACGCGAATGAATGGGGACGGGAAGAAGTGCTTCACCGCGGCCAGCATTTTCCCTCGGATCCGCAATTGGGCGCGTCCGAGTGGGAGCTGAAGGAGTTCATGTTCGACAATCACCATGAAGGCCGGACCGATCCCCGGCTCGTGCCCAAGGCGGAGGAAGAACCGCCGAAGCAGACGCATCCGCGCAAGCATACCGATCGGGGCGATAAATAAGAGGGACGTATCCGGGGCCTGCGGGCCCCTCTCTTATTTTCAGGTCACATATCTATATTGTGTTCGAATCCATTCGGCCAGCTCCTCTGCCAGTTCCTCCGCGCCAAGCAGCCGCCATTCCATATCCGACAGACTGTAATGCTTTATTCTATGATCGTCTTCGAGCGGAGCGGCGAGCGGCTTCAGTCTCATTTCCTCCCATGCCTGCTCCGTATACACGTACAGTTCCATTCCTTCCGGCCCTCGCCAAAAGACAAGCCGCAGACCGGAGATCAATTCTTGGAAGGAAGACGCCGCGACGAATTCGAAGGGCTGCATAAACGAAACGAAACCGCTTCCATCCCAGGGGAGGCAGTGAACGCTTCGTAGCCGAAAGCCCAGCCGGTTCACCGCATCGATGACGATGCTCTGCTCCACGCTCGGGATCACTTCAATCCGATCCTCATCCGAAGGCTCCCTCGCCTCCCCGGTCTCCATTACCGTCTGCAGCCAGACGGAGGTCTCGCCGATAGTCAAGGGCAAATGGGCCGGAAGCCGGAAACAAAAAGGGATCTCCTTCGTCTCCAGCGGCTCCACGCTTACATAGGAACAGATAGGATAACGCATCAGCGTGCAGCCCCTCGGCATGCCTTGAGGAAGGTCCGGCACGGCATAATCGGTCTGCAAAATCAGGTAAATCCCTTCGATTCTTCGGGACAAGGGGCCGCCGCGAAGCTTCACGACGCCGCGCATCTGCTCGCCCGGCGCATAGCGCCCCCGTTCCAGCAAGGTATCAATCTGGCTTCCTCCGTACATCGCGCTTGCCAAGAAACGATTGAACATGGACATGCGGCAGCAGCCTCCCTGAAATCCTTATTGGCGATACCGGTCCATTCGAACGATGGCCCATTCGATCCATTCGACGGATCCCTTATTTTTCCTGCCCGTTGCCGGGATCTTCCTTGCAAAAAGTTCACGCAAACCACCGCTGTTTTGCTATGATAATAGAATCATAGATGACCCTGGTCCAGCCATCGCGTTGGACTCGATACGACATAGGAGAGAGCATGATGCTGTTTGTGGTGAACCGCAATGCGGGGAACGGAAGAGGAATAGGGATCTGGCGCAGCGTAGAGGATTGCCTGCGGCGATTCGACATCCCTTACGACTCCAGTCTTACGCGGACGTCAGAAGAAGCGGAGGAGGCGGTTCGGAACTATGTAGAGCGCAATCCCGGCGCTCTCATTGTCGTGATCGGGGGAGACGGGACCATTCACCGCCTGCTTCCGCTGCTGGTCGGCACGGAAGCGACCCTGGGCATTATCCCCGCAGGTTCAGGCAACGATACGGCGCGCGGCTTTTCCCTCCCGAGGGATCCGCTGGAGGCGCTGCATACGATTCTCCATGGAGAGCGGTCCATCGTCGATCTGATTTATGCGAACGGCCAATGGACGCTGACCGCGCTCGCGACCGGATTCGATGCGGACGTGGCGCAATATGTCAATGCGAGTCCCTACAAAAGGTGGTTCAACCGGCTTGGCATCGGATCGCTCGCGTATGTATACGGCATGCTGCGAACCTTGTTCCGCTTCCGGCCTGCAGACGCCGACATCATCGTGGATGGCGCGGCCCGCTCCTTCAAGGACGTCTGGCTCGCCGCCATTACCAACGTCCCCTATTACGGGGGCGGCATCCCCATCTGTCCTGATGCGGAAGCCGGAGACGGACTATTGGATGTCTGCGTCGTACACGGCTGCACCCGCTGGGAACTGCTCCGGCTCTTCCCGACCGTCTATTCGGGACGCCATCGCACGCTTCCGTATGTTACCATGCTGCGCGGCCGGCAGATAGGCGTCCGCTCCGCGGTCCGCCGCTGGACATACGGGGACGGAGAGCGCGTCTCGGCGACCCCGCTGCACGCCGCTGCCGCTCCGGGCAAGCTGCAGTTGATGATTCCGCAGCGCTCACGCTGACCGGGGCGCTGCTGCGCCCGGCTGGCCGTATAGCATCATTAGGGACAGCCAGTTCATATCGGAAAGGAGAATAATTACGGATGGCCAAATCAAAAGTAGGCTCTTTTTTTGAAGAGTTCAAACAATTCGCCGTTCGGGGCAACGTTATCGATCTCGCCGTCGGGGTGATTATCGGAGGCGCCTTCAACAAAATCGTCACCTCCATCGTCAACGATCTCGTCATGCCGCCAATCGGCAAGCTGTTGGGCGGAATGAACTTCAAGGATCTGTTCATTCCGCTTGATCCGGATCTGGTCGTGAATGGACAACCCGTCTCTTCCTTGTCGCTGGCCCAAGCGCAAGAAGCCGGGGTCGCCGTCATTGCCTACGGCCAATTCATCAATGTCATCATCGATTTCCTCATTGTCGCTTTCTGCGTCTTCCTGATCGTGAAGGGCGCCAATATGCTGCATCGGCGGAAGAAGGCAGAGGAGACGCCGGCGGAGCCGACAACGAAGGAATGCCCGTACTGCCTCTCGGACATTCCGAAGGAGGCCGTACGCTGCGCACATTGCACGTCCTTGCTGGACGAGTCCGGCGCACGCGCCTAGCCGGCCGGAATGAAGCAAGGCCTTCTTCTCCGCATGCGTGTCACCGCATGTCGGGGAAGAAGGCCTTGCTTCTATTATTCGAATGCACCGCCGGACAAATCCTCTTCTGCCCCCGCTACATCGGCCGGTTCGGCTTGTTCATCAATTGTTCGGCAATAGCGCGCAGCTGCATGTCCGGGGTGTAAGACTCCTCCCCGATATCCAGCTTCTTGACGCGAATCTCTTCAATATCGCCCTCGCTCGTATTCGGCGTGAAAATCAGACTGTCTTTATCCGTGCAGCGCACGTTATATCCCATCATCCCGAACATCTCCTCCAGTTCCGGCGGCGTCGGCTTCTTCCCTTCCTCCGTCATGATCAGTCCGCGCAGCTTCGCAATCTCTCCCGCTCCACGATGTACAGCTTCAAAATGAACTATGCACTCCATCTGACTTCCTCCTCTATGCTGTCGCCCGGCTTGGTTCCATCCAGATGGTAGACTGCCCGTCGCGCCACGCCCGATGCACCGCGCATCACGCTCGCTTGAATTGCTTGGCCTGGCAGAGCGACGCATCACATTTCTTCCTATATTGATCAATACGCAATGAGTTGATTCACGTTTCAGGAATTTGTTTCATTTTTCACAAAGTTCGAAATTTAGTCAAAATATTTGGCCATAATCTCCTCAATCCGTTCGCTGAAGCGCCGCTGGCCGTGCGGGTCCATCTCCCGCTCCAGTTCATAGAGCACCGCCTCTTGGAGGAAATGGCTTAGAACGAGACGCGTCACGGCCGGGTGCTCCGTCAACAGCGCTTTGGTCGCCTGGCCGTGGCCCCGGGCCCCAATCAGCGTCTCCCGCCGGTCGACCACAAAAGCGAAATGCCGCGGCTCGCTCTCCACCGTCCCCGACATCGGCCAAATCCGTTCGGTCATCCGGCCTTCATGCCCGGCGATCGACCACAGCACCTTCACTCCCCGCGCTTCCGCCAGGAGCAGCTCCTCTCGCAGCTCGGCCGCTTCATCGGGCCATACATCGACGATAATCTCCCGTTCGGCCTCATGAAGTGTGCGCTTGATCGTATCCGATACGGCCCGTTCCCCTTCGACACTGTAGAAGGAGCTGCCGTCCGCTTCCGCCGTTGGCATATGCTCCTCCACATAACGCAGCGATGTCTCCAGACGGGCCGCGAGAAGCTTCGTCAGTTCCTCCGCCGGCAGAGCCGCATAATGAGACGGATCTCCCTTGCGGTGAAGGATGACGCCCTGAACGACAAGGCGCTGCAGCGCGGCATAGACGTTGGAACGGGATACCCCCAGCTTTTTGGCGATTTCATATCCGGTCATTGCGCCCTGCTCCGACAAACTGACAACAATCTTTGCTTCCATTTCCGTGAACCCGAGCGCTCGCAAATGCGATACGAGTCCTTCCATCAGGCCAGCCTCCCACTCTACGAATACATCTGTCACATACCAAGGCTGTTCACCTGGCGTTCTATGTTGTCATTGTAACTCAATCCGGAGTTTTTTTCATCGAAGACCGTCGCTATTTGTCGACAGTCCGCATAAAAAAGAGAACCGTCAGGTTCTCTCCAAATCGTTCCGCGGCTCTTCACCGTTCATATAAATGGCGTGCCGCAGCGCTCGCACCACTTCGCCTCCGGCTCTGCGGCGGAGTTGCAGTTCGGGCAGCGGCGAACGGAAGGCTCCTCCCGCTTCCTCGCGACCGGTCTGCCGCCGACGGTAATATTCATCTCTCGACCGGATCGGCTGGACTCCAGCGGCGGGATGGAGAATTCCTCCTTCTGCCTTATCAGGCCGTCGTGAGACGAGAGACGGTCCGGATGGTACGTGTAACGCGCCTCCGCCTCTCGATCCTCGTCATCCTCCGGCTGCGGAGGCTCCCATCGGCCGCCATCTTCCGCCATAGGAGCCGATTCGGATACAGAGGACGGCTGATGCGTATAGACTCTGGTCTCCTCTTCCTCTTTGCCCCAATCCTCGTCCTCTTCGAACAGCTCCTCCGGCGCCTCCGGCAGCTTGCGGCCGCAGGAAGCGCAATAATTCGAAGTTATCGGCGCCACTTCTCCGCATTCGCACCGCTTCTCATGGCGAAGCTCGCTCACCTTCCACTCCAGCTGCTTGATCTCCTCTTCCAGCAGCAGGTTGGCGTCTCCAAGCGCCATGACCTCATCTTCCGCCAGCGTCAAATCCTTCTTTTTATAGGCATCATAGACCCGTTCGCCGATCAAATACACATTCTGCTCGATCTCTTTGCGCCGGGCCGCAATCTGTGATTGCAAACGATTGATTTCAATGACATTTTGCGCCTTCTCCGATGCTTTGCTGGCGCCTTCCCTTAACTTTTGCAATATTCGGTTCATAAGCAATCCTCCCTTTCCATGCCCACCGTTGAACATGGCCCCATATCCCTATACACAGGACGGCGCGGATCGAAACAGACCCTTCACACAATCGGGGTAATGCTCCCTCCGTTCTTCAATGGCGGGCATGCCATCCGTTGCCGTGCAGAGCCGGTTCCAGAACCAAGCCTCTTGTTCAACGTATGCGCAACTGATACAGAACATGTACAACAACTGCTTCACAAATCGGGCGCCCCTCAAGCCCGCTCAGCGATGATGTATCGGGGGTGATTTATTATACTACGAAGGAACCCGCGATTACTATGGGAAAGGAGATGCCTTTTTTGTCCCAGCATGCGGCCTCCGCAGCTCTGTATTCCGCAGCGGCCGGGCATGAACCGACGGATAAGCGTGCTTTGATATTCTGCCCTCGAATCCGTTACAATAGAAGAAGCATACGGGCAATCCGGTAATCCATTTGCCGATGTCTCTTGCATACTACGCAATTACACGAGGAGATTCGTATGTCACAGACCGATATCATTATGAAGCAGTACGAAGAAGTGAAGCAGCTGCCGACATTGTATCAGTTGGCTCTCGAAGAGCTGGAGACCAAGATCAAGGTCATCCAAGCGGAGTGGAAGCTTCGCAACGGCTATGAGCCCATCGAGCATATCAAGACACGTCTCAAGGAGCCAAGCAGCATTTTCAATAAGCTGCAGCGCAAGGGCCTTCCGCTCACCCTCGAGTCGATTGTGAACAAGATCTATGACGTGGCCGGGATGCGGATCGTATGCGCGTTCGTCAAAGACATCTACCTGATACTCGATCATTTGAAGACCCGCGACGATATTCGCATTACCGAAATCAAAGACTATATCGCCAATCCGAAGGCGAACGGCTATCAGAGCCTTCATATTATTGTCCAGGTGCCGCTGGTCCTGTTCGAGGATACGCGCTGGATTTATGTAGAGATTCAGCTGCGGACGCTGGCCATGGATTTCTGGGCGAGCCTGGAGCACATTATCTATTATAAATTCGAGCAGCAGGTGCCTTCCCACGTCATTAAGGAATTGACGGAAGCGGCCAAAGCCGTAGACGAGCTGGATCGGAAAATGCTTGATTTGCGCAAAGAGATACTGTCTTACAATCAGGAGGACTGGCTCAAAGGAATCCAGAATGGCCTGTCTCTTCGCGACATTGCGTCCGCGCCATAGAATCCGGCCAATCGCGCGTTCCTGTTCTCCCGCCGGGCAGTCCGGAAGCTTGGCCAGCCTGGTGCTTCTCCGAGACGCGGCAGCCACCCGGCATAAAAAGCGGGCGGCTGATGCACCTTATCAAATGACGCCACGAACGCGGACATGATCAGGCGGACCTTCGGGGCCGCCTGTCTTGTCGCGCCGCGTCCACTATACTCGGGAAGGCAAAGGAGGCCTTGCATATGCCAAAGCCGGACAACCGCGCGGACAATGCAGCGCATATTCAGAATGCAATCGACAATACCGTAGAGAACCTGCGGGAGAGCGAACAGTATTTGTCGGCGCATGCCGATGAAATTAGCGAAGGCGAGCAAGCGCAGCTGAAGGCGAAGAACGAACGCCGGCGCGACAGCATCGAATCGCTGGCGGACGAGCGCCGTGACGAGCAGCCGTACGCCAAAGAGTAATCCGCATGCATAGAGAACCGGGGGAATGGGAGCTTCCTCCGGTTCTTATGATCATCCTTCCTGACAGTCATATCTGTTGGCTTTGCCCCATTATCCCCTTCTTGGCGCTCCTATGCGCTCGTCATGTCCGCCGACGTTCCGGCGAGGTTTTTATACCGCCCATACCGTCGTTTTCGCTTCCTTTACTCCATTATCCCATTCGCTCATAAGCTTGCGCCGTTCCGGCAACCGCTCGTCTGGTCCTGTTTTGGGCCGCATGATCGATTATCCCATACGCTCATATACATAAACTTTACAACTATTTCCTTCGATTATCCTTGCTCTTTTTCTCCGCCGGCCGATGCCGCCGTGCGGAGCGGCAGACACCCCAACGGATGGACCGGACCCGCCCGGGAGACAGCGCAAGCCGGAGACGGCCATCCCGTCTCCGGCTTGCTTTGCCGAATCATGATTAAGAAGTCTATTGCAAAAATTGCTCCAGTGTCGTTCCTTCGCTATATATCGCGCCGGCGGCTTCCTTGCCGACATAGCGGATATGCCATGGCTCGTACACATAGCCGGTAATGGATTCGCCATCCTTCGGGTATCGGATGATGAAGCCATATTCATGGGCGTGCTCCGCCAGCCATTTGCCTTCTTCCGAATCGCCGAATACTTCTTCCAGCACGTTGCCAACGCTGGGGCTGGATACGTCAATCGCCAACCCGGTCTGGTGCTCGCTCGTTCCCGGGACGGCGCTGACGCGGGAAGCGTACTCTTGCCCTTGCGTCTCGACATAATGATTGAACAGCGATTGCTGGCGCTGATACGAGCGGTAGCCCGAGACGGCGTTCAGCGTGATGCCATCCTGTTCCGCGCCGGCGAACAGCGCTTCCAGCGCTTCCGCCGCTTCCTTGCGCATATGGCGTTTTTCATGCGGCTCATCGAACGAGAACTTGACATTCGGCTCTACCAAATCCGGAGGCTCATATCCATCCGGCAAATACCGCTCCTTATTGACGACAACCATAATTGATTCTTCATTCGTTACGACGGCTCGTCCGTCCGCTTCCTGCACGGTGTTCGCCAAAGCGAATTCCGACTTCATCCGTGCCATGGCGTCGACGGCCCCTTCATTGTCCGTATCGCTCCCGGGATCCGCCGAATGTTCGGGATCGGGGGATGGCGTCAGGGCCGGATCAACCTCGGTCTGGCCCGATTGCGGCGTTCCCGCCTGACTGCTGCTCGATGCCTGGCAACCGCTTAGCAAGAGGGCTGCACCCAATGCTGCGATTAGACACCGGACGGCCATACGGTTCTGGTTCATTCGAGTATCCCCTCTCTCAATCTCGACTCGCAGCTTGCTGCTAGATTGAGAGTCTATTATATCGCATTCTATCAGCGATTTCGAATAGTAAGAGATTTGCCGCTAGACAGTCACACTTCTCCGGTTCAGGCGATATGCTATAGTACGATCGCTTACGGAAGGAACCGCCGTGCCATCAACTTGGACAGCCCGCCCATGGGCTGTACCTGCAGCGGAATCAGTTGTGCCGCATTGAACCGCATTCACAATCCCGGCCGCCGCTTACTCGGCCAAGGAGGTGATATCAGATGAAGCAGAGACATCCGGTAATCGGAATTTTCACATACCGCAAGGGCACCCGGTTCACCGAATCCTTCGTATTCCGCCAATGGGTGGAGATCGGCAGGAAGCTGGGAGCCAATGTGTACGTATTCAATGAATCAGACATCCGCCTCCGCCAAAAGAAGATTCGCGGGTTCAAGTTCACCCGTTCCGGCTGGACCGCCGCAGTGGAGCCTTGGCCCGATATCGTCATCGACCGGAGACGCAGCAATTGGAATGCGGCCTTCCGCATCATGCGGAACCGTTCGCTTTTCCCCTATGCCAACGATAAATTCGTGCTCAAGTCCAGGGCGCTTGAAATGTTCTCCAAAGATGAAAGAACGGCCCGCTGGCTTCCGAAAACATTGCCTTATTCCGAACGCAACCTGAGAAGCATGCTGGCCCATTATCCGCTTATCTATGCGAAGCCCGGCAATGGAACGGGCGGAATGGGCGTCGTCCGCATCCAGGCGAAGCAGGGCAGGTATGAAGTCTGGGGACGGGAGCGAAACTTCGGATTGCGCAATGTCCGGCTGCGCCATCGGGGCGAGGTCATTCGCTGGCTCGCGCATTGGACCCGATCGCAGCGCATTCGCAACGGCTCATTCGTCCTTCAGCAGGGCATTGATACGGAGCTTCTCCCCGAAAGAACCGCCGATGCCCGCGTCCTTCATCAAAAAAACGGAGAAGGCGAATGGGTGACGACAGGGATGGCAATCCGCGTCGGCACGCCGCGCAGCCCGAATTCCAATCTGGCGGGCCAACGGGGCAGTGCAGCGCTGCCGTTCCTCCCGTTCATGGAGAAGCACTTCGGGACCGAGCAGGCGAAGGCCATCGAAGAGGAATGCCGTTGTCTGGCGCAGCGCCTGACCGAAGTGATCGAAGACAAGATCGGCTCCCTGTTCGAGATCGGGATCGATCTGGCTGTAGATAAGGCCGGCAAGATATGGGTGCTGGAGGTCAATCCGAAGCCGAGCCGGGATCTGTTCCGCAAGATTGGCGATAAGGAAGCGTATCAAAATGCATTAACGTACCCGATCGCCTATGCGATGTATCTGGCGCGGCAGCGATATGAGAAAGCAGAGCACAAGATCGTCAAAATTCATGATCAGCGCAAAGAAGAGAAAGCCGTCCTGGAGCAGGAAGAAAAACAAGGACAGCAAGTACAACAAGTTCAGCAACTACAAGAATCACAGGAAGTGCAGCAAGTACCACAAGTTCAGCCAATAAAACAAATCCTAGAATTACAGGAAGTGCAGGAAGTACAGCTAGTTAAGGAAGCGCAACAAGTGGAACAAGTTCAGCAAGTGCAACCATTCCAATATGTGCAACATGCAGAACAAATGCAGCATGAGCAACAAACGGTACAAGATGCGCGACAGGTACAGGAGATACTAAAAGTACAAGAAATTCAACAGGTGGAACGGATACAAGAAGTTCAAGTAGCTCAACAGACAGAACAAATACAAGAAGCACAAGGAGAAAGAAAAGCGCAACAAGACGAACCGCAATCGGCGCAAGAAGAGCAACACCTGCAACAAGAACAACAACAGCCGGAACCTTTACAGGAGCAAGAGCCGGCGCTGAAGCATGAGGAAGAACAGGAGCGCCTTGTCCAGGTCCACGGGCACAGCCCGAATTCGGAACGTGAAGAGACTCGCCCATTCACGCACCGTTCTGCCGATGACCCAGCCTCCTGATTCAGCATAAGAACCCGCCAGGCCGATCGGCTTGGCGGGTTCTTCGTCGGGACCTGATCCCCTGCAATTCGCATAGGCTAGCCATAAATAAAAGCACTGTTGTCGTGATCTTCTGTAGTCCGAGGTTACACGGATACGGTACCTTGGCTTGGCGCCGATTCCGTATTGAAGTCAATCTCCCCGTCAGGCTCCTGATGGAACGCTTCACGATCGAATTCGCCCTCGCTGCTTGCGACTAACAGGGAAGCGACCGTCGTTCCTGTCGCGTTCACCGCGGTGCGGGCCATATCGACGATCGCATCGACGCCGAGCACCAGCGCGAAGCCTTCGAGCGGCAGACCGGCCTGCACCAGCACGACCGTCGTCGAGATCGAGGCCGGGCCTGGCACGCCGGCGACGCCGACGGAAGCCAATGTCGCAGCCCCGATGATGAGGAGATAATCGGCGATATTGAGATCAATGCCGTAGACCCGGGCGATGAACACGGCGACGATGGCCGGGTAAATCCCGCCGCAGCCGTTCATGTTGATTGTCGCCCCGAGCGGCGCCACGAAGCTGGCAATCCGATCCGAGACCTTCATTCGCTTCGTTATCACTTCCAGGTTGACGGGCAGCGTCGCGTAGCTGCTGCGCGTCGTGAAGGCGACCGCCATCGTCGGGTACGCCTTCTTGAAAAACCGGATCGGATTGACGCGGGCGCCGAATGCGACAAGCGATCCGAACGTAATGATCATATGGATGAGGCACGCCGCATAGACAGCAATAATGAACCAGGCCAATTCCTTCAGGGTGGACAGCCCGTATTTCGCGGACATCGATGTCATCAGTCCCAGCACGCCGTAAGGCGTCAGCCGGATAACGAATTTGGTGACGCGGAACATAATATGAGAGAATGATTGGAAGAACGAACGGACCGGCTGCACCCGCTCCGGGTTCCGCGTCCCTTCGTATATGATGGCGACAGCGATAAAGGCCGCGAATATAATGACCGGCACCACTTTGCCTTCAGCCATCTCGTTAATCGGGTTCGACGGGACGAGGTCAAGCACCACCTGGCGGAAGCCCGGAATCTCGCGCGCCTGGAAATCTTGCGCCGCATCGCCGTTCTGGGCGATGCCGGAACCGGGATCGATGACGAGCGCCGTCCCCAGGCCGATAACCGCCGCGATCGCGGTCGTAGCCAGAAAGAGCGCAATGGTCTTCGTCCCGAGCTTTTTCAAGACGGCCGGATCTTTAACGGACGTGATGCTTGTAATGATCGCGGCGAAGACGAGCGGCATGACCACCATTTTGATGAGGCTGACATACAGCGAGCCCAGAATGCTGATATCTGACGCCGCCGGACCGAACAGCGCCCCCAATGTCAGCCCGAGCGCCATCGCCAACAGGACGCGCAAGCCGAAGCCGACCTTGTTCTTCGCCAGCCACCACAGCAGAATGACGAGCAGCAGGGCAACGCCCCAGCTTGCGTAGACATTCCAGTCCCGCAATGTAAGCCAAGATTGTTGTTCGTTCATAATCCGTCCTCCTGATAACTCATAATTCCAACATGTTTAATGGGTATTATAAGAATAGGAAGGGCGATCGTCAATTGTTTTTTGCCCGGAGCCTTGTCCGGCATTACGGAAATCTTCCTTTGCCAGCTAACGGAAGCCGCGTCGAACGGGATGCGCTTTTCCCCATCATATGTGGCGACCTCGTCCTTAATCTTGCGGCTGCCCCACTCTCAGGGATGGGCCGTAATGACCGGCTCACTTACTATTTAGGCGTTAATGGCGACCGCTTTCCAAAATGCTGCAAAAGTGCATGTTTCTAGCTCAAGCCGATTGGCGATAAGTGGAATGCTGCAAATATGCATCAATTTGGAGCAATTCGGCCTCTAATTTCGAGTTAAAAGGGAAAATGCTGCTCTTTTGCAGGAATTTGGTGGAAATGTACTTCTTACTCAAAGAAAAACTGTATTTTTGCATCAATTTTCCGGAGAGCCGCTTCAGTAGCGGATCAGAGACATCCTAGAGCTACCTTTAGAGCACCTTAGAGCTACATCAGAGCACATAGGGCCACATTAGAGATACCTTAGAGCAACCTTAGAGAAATCTAAAGAGCTACCTTAGAGCACCTTAGAGACATCTTAGAGCACATTAGAGCTACATTAGAGCTACCTCAGAGCGCATTAGAGCTACATTAGAGCGTATTAGAGCTACATTAGAGCGTATTAGAGCTACATTAGAGCTACCTATCGATAGACGCGACGCAATGGAGCGGGGCAAGCCGCTTAAGCAGCCAAGGCCTCCACGTACCATGAACAAAGGGCCGCTCCCTTCACGGGAACAGCCCCTGATGCGGTATATCCGGTTGGCGGTGCAGGCTACTTTTTCAGATTGTCCCAAGCCTTTTGGAATTCATCGAACATTTTATCCTTGTCGGATTTGCCCGCGACATAGGCCTGGATCGAGTTCCCGAATTCCTGCGTGGCGCCGTCCGGGTATTTGAACCAGTTCCAGCTGAGGACGCGGTTGTCCTGGCTGTACGTCATCACATCGGCCGCGATGTCGCCAAGATCCTCCGCCGTCGCGTCGATCGTCGACATCGCCGGGATGAACTTGAACTCCTTGGCAATATACTGCTTGCCGATATCGGAGGTAACCATCCAGTTCAGGAACGTCTTCGCTTCTTCCTTCACCTTGGAATTCTTGTTGACGACCCAGTTGTTCGGCACGCCGACGAGCAGCTTGTCATTTTTGGCGGCGTCATTGTCTATCGGCATCGGAAGGACGCCGAGATTCAAGCTCGGATCGATTCCGTCGATCTGCACTTGGGTCCAGTTGCCCTGCTGCATCATGGCGGCTTCGCCCTTGGCGAACAGCGTCACCTGCGTATTATAGTCGGTCGTCAGCGGGTTTTTGTTGCCGTACTTCACCGTCAGGTCAAGCAGGTTCACCCAATTCTCGAACTCGGGATTGCCCTTGAACTTCGCGCTGCCGTCGCTCAGCCCCTGAATAAAGCCATTCGTATCCGGCTGCTGCGCGAAAGCGACGTTCAAGTTATGAATTCCGAGAATCCACCATTCCTGATAGCCGTTGGCGAACGGCGTAATTCCGGCGGCCTGCAGCTTCTTCGCGGCTTCTTCCAGCTCGGCCAGCGTCTTCGGCAATTCAGTAATCCCCGCCTTGGCGAACAGGTCCTTGTTATAGATGAAGCCGTAGCCCTCCAGGTTCATCGGCATGCCGTACAGCTTGCCGTCCTGGGTCATCGGTTCCTTCGCCAGCGGGAGCACATCCCCCACCCACGGCTGATCCGACAGATCCTCCAGATGCTCGAACCACGTCGTCAATTCCTGGAAGCCGCCGTTATTGAAAATATCCGGCGCGTCATTGCCCGCGAATTTGGCCTTCAGCGCGGCCCCGTAGTCGGCTCCGCCGCCGACCGTCTGAATATCGAGCTTGATATTCGGATGCTCCTTCTCGAATTCCCCCTTGAGCCGGTTCAGCGCCTCCGCGATTTCCACCTTGAATTGGAAAATCTTAACTGTCTTTACATCCTGCTTGGCGCCCTCCGAGCCGGATGCGGAGGATGCGTCTCCGCCCCCGTCCTTCGCTCCGCAGCCCGCGAGCATTACCGATACTGCCAGAAGCATGACCAACGACCATTGTGCCATTCGTCTCATTTGCTAGACCTCCCCTTATGTGTATACCTGATTTTGATGCTGTTGTGCAGCTTAACTGTTGCGTAACTTCATGGTTGTGCGGCTTAATGGCTGTGTAGCTTAATGGTGGGCAGCTTCACTGTGTCATAAAGGTTATAAAAGCCGACGGTCCGCCGTCTGCGGCAGGGACAGCCGCTTGATTCCTCTCCAGTATAGGCCTCATCTGCAAGCGGTTACACCGAGAGAATTGACCGAAGAGGTGCAATTCATTGACCATTGAATACAGGGTCCTCCAGGCCAGAGGATCCCTGGAGCCGATAGATCATGATGTGCCGATCGAGGCATACCGCTTACCCTTTAACCGATCCGGCCGTAATCCCTTCGATAATATAGCGCTGCATCGCCAGGAAGAAGATGACGATCGGCGTAATCCCCAGCACAAGCGCCGGCAGCGCCAGATCCCACTGCTTCGTATACTGCCCGAAGAAGGCATAGGTCGCCAGCGGAATGGTGCGCAGCTCCGCGCTCTGCAGCATCAGGGACGGAAGCAGATAGTCGTTCCAGATCCACAGGCTGTTCAAAATCGCCACGGTCACGAACATCGGCTTCAGCAGCGGCAGCACGATTCGCCAGAAGACCGCATATGGGGAACAGCCGTCGACGACCGCCGCCTCTTCAATTTCCGCCGGAACCGATTTGACGAAGCCATGGAACAGGAAGATCGAGAGGGGCGCCCCGAAGCCGAGATAACAGATAAGCAGCCCCCAGATGCTGTCCATCAGATGCAAAGTCCCCGTCACCTTGACCAGCGGGATCATGATGGACTGGAACGGAATGACCATCGCCGCCACGAAGACCATGAACAGGAACCGGTTGAACCGGGAATTATGCCGCACCATCCGGTAAGCGGCCATGGCGCTGAAAAGGCCGATGAGCAGAATGCCGGCGACCGTGACCAGCAGCGAATTGCCGAATGCCTGCGGGAACTTCGTGATCTCCCACGCCTTGCGGTAGTTCTCCCATTCGAAGGAGACGGGCCAGCTTGCGGCATTGCTCAGCAGATCGCCGAAAGATTTGACGGAGTTCACCAGCAAAAAATAGAACGGAACGAGAAAGACAAGTCCGGCCAGCATCATCAGTCCTTCGGTCAGGAACAGGCGGACGCCGTATTTGCGCGCGGATTCCATCAGCTCTCCACCTCCTTGCTCTTGGTGATTTTCACCTGAATCAGGGTAATGACGGCGACGATAACGAAGAACAGGAGCGCTTTGGCCGTCCCGAGACCGTAGCGGTTATTTTGGAACGCCTCCAGATAAATGTTCAGCGCGACCGATTCCGTCGATTTGAACGGGCCGCCCTTCGTGAGCGACAGGTTGAGGTCGAACATTTTGAACGACCAGGAGATGGCGAGGAACAAGCAGACCGTCACCGCCGGCATGACGAGCGGCACGATGACGTGGCGCAGCACCTGCCCGCGGGAAGCGCCGTCAATCTCGGCCGCTTCGAGCACATCTTTCGGAATATTCGTCATCGCCGCGATGTAGATCACCATCAAGTAACCGGCCGTCTGCCAGACAAAGACGATAATGATGCCCCAGAATGCCGTCGTCTCGTCGCCGAGCCACGGCAGATTGAAGAAACCGATGCCCGTCAGCTCGCCGATCGCGGCGAAGCCCTTGACGAAGATGAACTGCCAGATGAAGCCGAGCAGCAGGCCGCCGATGACGTTCGGCATGAAGAAAACGGTGCGCAACGCATTGCGCAGCTTGAGCGGCTTCGTCAGCACGTAAGCGAACAGGAAGCCGATCAGGTTCGTCAAGACGATGCCGGCCACCGTGAACCGCAGCGTGAACCAGAAGGCCGGGAAGAAATCCGAATCCTTCGCGAAAATTTGTCTGAAATTATCGAGTCCTACCCAGGTTACCGACCCCGACACTCCATTCCAATCGGTGAAGGAATAGTACATGCCGAGCAGGAACGGAAAGACGACAATAACGGTAAAAAAGAATGCCGCCGGGCCGATGAAAAAAAACTGTTGTCCGACTTGAGACCATGTTTTGCGCGACATTCGCCTCTCTCCTTTTCATGTCATAAGTTTCATTCTTGTTCAGGAATACCTCTAGTATGACGCGCGATGAAAGCGGTTGCCACCGCTGCTGGTGAACGAAAAGGTGCAATATATTGACCGCCCCGGGCCGAACGGGTACACTGTGACCGGAGGAGTTGAACATCCATGCGCTGGAACAGCATCCGCACCAAGCTTATTCTGTTCATGCTGATTGCGACGATCGTGCCGACGGTCGCGACGATGGTCGTGTCTTACAGCTATACGACCGACTCATTGAAGCGGCGGGCCATCGAAGAGAACCGGCAGCTTATGTTTCAGGGAAAGACCAATCTCGGCAACCTGCTGGACAATTTGAACCGGACCTCATTGGCGGTCTATACGGATCATGAATTTTTCCGGCAGCTCGAATTGGGCTATGACGACTACACCGCGGAAGCGAATACCTATGTCTCCTTGCAAAATATCGCCGCCGCGATGGGCGACATCTGGCAGGTCTATTTGTACCGCAACAAGCAGCAGCGGGCGACGCTCGTCATCCAGAGCCTGCCGCGGCGCATGCATGACGTTGCGCTCGACGAGAACGTCCGGCGCTATGCGCAGGATGGCATCAGCATGCAGCCGACCCATCTGAGCGGCACGTACGGCTTCAACGCGTCGCCTTATTATTTCCCGAGCATTCAAGTATTCACGTTCCATCGTCCCATCTACCGCATGCCATCCAGCGAGCGGCTGGGCTATCTGTCCATTGACGTCAAATTGGAAGCGCTGTCGCGGATTGCGGATCAGCTCTATGTCCGGGACAAGGAGCAGTTCTATCTGGTCGATGACGAGGGCGTCATTTTCTACTCGGGGGATCGGGAGGCGATCGGGCGCCCGTTCCGGGAGACCGGACACGATCTGGCCCCGTTCCTCGCATCGCCCAGCGGCAGCATCGAAGCGGACGGCTCTCTCTTCGTTCATGAGCGGGTCGAGACGCCGCTGGTCAATATGACGCTGATCAAAATCATTCCGAAGCATGTGCTGCTGGAGGAAGCGAACCGGGCCGCCGTGGTCAACATGCTGCTGATCGCGCTCTCGCTCGTCGTCATCATTATCGCGACAATTATCGTATCGTTCCGGATTACCCGGCCGATCCGCCAGCTCGTCCGTTATATTAGCCAGGTGCAGACCGGCAATCTGCACGTCGATATCCAGCCTGCCGGCAACGACGAGATCGGCGTCGTATCCAAGCGCTTCCGCAATATGGTGGACAGGCTCAACAATCTCATCGTGCGCGAGTACCAGCTGGAGATCGCGAACAAGACCAATCAGTTGAAGGCGCTGCAGGCCCAGATCAATCCGCATTTCATGAATAATGCGCTGCAATCGATCGGCACGCTGGCGCTGCAGCACAAGGCGCCCCGGATTTATAAGCTCGTCACGGCGCTCGCCCGCATGATGCGCTACAGCATGTATACGGACGAGAGCACGGTAACGCTGCGGGAGGAGATCGAGCATGCCAGAGCCTACCTGCAATTGCAGGCCCAGCGGTTCGAGAACGCCTTCGACGCGCATTTCGAGCTCGATCCGGCCACGCAGGATCTGTCCGTGCCGAAGATGACGCTCCAGCCGCTGATCGAGAATTATTTCAAGCACGGGCTCGAGCAGGAGCGCTCCGGCGGCTGGCTGCGGATTGCCAGCCGGATCGTCGGTCGGGAGGCCGATGGCGAAGAGGCGGGAATGATCGAGATTACCGTCGAGGACAACGGCCGCGGCATGCCGCTGCAGCGGCGAATCGAACTGAACGAGCGGTTGGAGGAGGTCCATCCGGAGCGGCTCGGCATCCGCACGAGCCACGATCTGTGGCGGGACGCGGCAGCCGACGAGACCTCGTCGGGCATCGGTCTCGTCAATGTGCTGACCCGGCTTCAGTTGTTCAGCAACGGGCAGGCGAAGCTGCGGATCGAGGCCGTCGAGCCGCACGGCACCCGCATCACGATACTCATCAAGGGGGAGCTAGACTCGTATGGAAGCGTTAATCATTGATGATGAAAAACATGTCCGCGAGGCGATTCGGCTGCTGGTGGACTGGGAGCATCACGGGATCACGGCGATCCGCGAGGCGCAGGACGGCAAGCAGGCCATTGAGCTGCTGGCCGCCCGCAAGCCCCAGATCGTCATGACGGACATGATGATGCCCCGGCTCGACGGAACCGGGGTGATGGAGTGGATCAGCCGCCATGCCCCCGCCTGCAAGGTGATCGCCATCAGCGGCCACGACGACTTCGCGCTCGTGCGCCATACGCTGCAGCATGGCGGCATCGATTATATTCTGAAGCCGATCGATCCGGAGGCGATCAATGAAGCCGTCGCCAAGGCCGTGGCGGCGTGGCGGCACGAGGAGGCGGAGCGGCAGGCCAGCCATATGCGGCGCATGCAGGTGAACGAGTTCAAGCCGCTCGTGTCGGAGAAGCTCTGGTCCTGCCTGCTGGATGATCCGGCGGTGTATGAAGCCAACGTCCGCCGGCTGGCGTCGGAATTCGGCCTCCCGGCCGGCGTCTCCCGCATCCGGCTCGCGATCGCCTGCGTGCCGGCGGGAAGCCGCGAATTCCGCGGCAAATTCGGCGATGATGTCCAGCTGCTGTTCTACACGCTGGTCAACATCGCCGCCGATTTCGTGAACCCGCCCGGGCGCGTGCGGGGCGCGGCGTTCCGCTACTGGAGCGCCGGAAGCGAGCTGGCGATCGTCCTCTGGGAGGACGCCGCCGAGCTGGAGGGTGTGCTCCAGGGCATCAATGCCGGCTTGGCGCAGACGGTGCAGCGGAAGCTGCACTTCGGGACAAGCGGCAGCCAGCCCTTCCCCGCCGGCCTGAACGCGGCCTACGCGCAGGCCAAGGAAGCCCTGGCGCAGCGCAACCTGATGGAGCCCGGCATCGAGGTGCATCCGTTCCGGGGCGGAACGGAGCCGGGGGAAGCGTCCGCGGCCCCCATCCGGCTGTCCGCAGCCGCGGACGATTGGGCGCTGGCCGCACAGAGCGGCCAGGCCGATCAGCTCGCGGCCGCCGTCCGGAGCTGGAGCGAGCCGCTGCGCAGCCGCGGCGCGCTGACGCCCGCGATGATGGCGCAGTGCCTGAAGGAATGGGAGGCGCTTCGCACCCGCCTCGTGCAGGAGGCCGCCCCGGACAGCACGACGGCCTCCGGCCTGCTGAAGCGGCTGGAGGCCGAGGATCCGCTCCGTCAATTGGCGGAGCGGGACTGGCTGACCTGGGAGGAATGGGAGCGGCTCTGGCTGGAGGCGCTGCAGCGGGTAGCGGATGCCCTGTCCGTCTACCAGGGCCGGGAGCAGCATATTATTTTCGACATCGCCCGCTATGTGGAGCGGCATTATAACGAGGATCTGTCGCTGCAGGATATGGCCCAGCGATTCTATGTCAGCCGCGAATATATTTCCCGGAAGTTCAAGCAGCAGTTCGGCATCAATCTGTCCGACTATTGGACTGGCATCCGCATCGAGAAGGCGAAGCGGCTTCTGCTGAATCCCCATCTCCGCATTGCCCAGGTCGGAGAGATGGTCGGCTACCAGGACGAGAAATATTTCAGCAAAGTGTTCAAAAAAGTGGAGGGCGTCTCGCCCAACATGTACCGCAAGCAGCATGGGGGAACGTAATACGCAACAGATAGAACAAGACCCTGAATCTGTGCCGCCAGGCGGGCGTACGCCGCAATCGCCGTGAAGCAACAGTCAGCCCCTTCTATTATCTGCCCCTCTCTCGGATTGGCCGTGCCGCTCGCCCTGCTTGCCTTATCGCTGGCCTTTGCCCGCCGTGGCCCTTCGCCCCACCCCGTCCCATAGCGTCATCGCTGCTGTCGGCTGGCCATTTTTGAGGCTGCCCCTCCCTTGTTGGAAGTCCGGCTCCGCGCCGGAAGTCGGCAGGGAGGGGCCGATTGGCCGCCCTCCGCTGACGGGTCCTGCTCCGGTTCCGTTCCGGGAGCATTCACCGGCCTTTGACGCCGGCTGCCGCAGCCCGGCGCTCCGGCTTCGGCCCGTTCCCGCCGCTCCGTCCCTCGCGCTTGCCCTTCCCCTTCTGCCTCAACCAGGCCAGAGCGAGCAGCAGCGCAGGATAGACAACCTGCACCGTGGCTGAGAGGAGCGGCTCGGTCGTCATGAACAAGTCGATCATATCCGGCATATTATCCGTAATCCAAAAGGTCATGATCACCATGAGCAGGCCGATCGGGAACACGATCGGGCGGTAGTCTTCCAGCTTAAGCCATTGCGCAGTTCCGATGACCAGGATATAGTACCACGTAATCACCTGCACGAAGCCGCTCAACACCCACAGCACCATAATGATGGCTTCCATGTGCTCGAAAAAATCCCCCAAGCTGATATAGCGGGAAGCGGCAAAGATAGGAAACGTGAACATGGAGGACAGCGTCCCGAAAAACCAGAGACAGGTCAAATTCGTGACGACCATCGTGAACAGCATCAGCGCTACGGCCGACATGCCCCATTTCCACTTGCTCCGGTTCCCTTTGACGAAGGGAAGGATGAGACCGGCCAGCGCGAACTCCATGAACCAGGTCAGCGGCAAAATCGATCCTTTCCAGACCGGCTTCCACCCATGCTCCAGCACGGGGAACGTCTGCATCACATCCAGGTTCGGAATCAGCATAAGAGGGACGACGACGATAAATCCCAGGAACACCGGCGCAATCAGCATGGAAAATCGCCCAATCACCTCGATGCCGCCCCGAATCGCCACCGCGCAAATAAAGATGAAACAGACCACAACCACCGGCTGGGGCGTTCGGATCAAGACCGAACCGACGATGAACTCTCCGTATTCGCGCGTAATCAAGCCGGTGCCGTGCCAGATGAAAAGCAGGACGATAACGTTTGCCGCTCCGCCAAGCCACCTCCCGAGCAGAAGCTCCGCCTGCTGCACCATTGTCAGATCCGGATAATAAGAATGCAGCTTCAGCACCACCGCCAAGGTGAAGAAGCCGGTCAACGAGCCGATGAAGGGGGAGATCCACATATCATGCCTCGCGAACTGCGCGGATATGGTAGGAAGCGCCAGCACCGAAGTGGCCCCGACCATCAAATACAACAGCATGCTTAATTGCGGCCATGTAATCCTGCCCCGTTCCACCCCTCATCCTCCCCCCTTCATCCACAACAGGATCGGCAAATAGATCCAGTCGATCACCTGCCGCGGCAGATTCTGATGGGAAATGAGAGAAATCGTAAGGCCGCACCCCCATGCGAGCGCGGTCAATGCGAGGAACGCCTTTTTCTCCCGCTTGCCGGTATTTTTGCGCCGCAGCCATTCGAACGCCAGCATCAGCAAAATGATTAAGCTGATGCCTGAAAAAAACATCATTCCCATTCAGTCTTCCCCCACCTTTTTCTTCATTGGGCTGGTCGCGCTGCCCGGGCGGGCGATATTCAGGGATACGCTCGTCTCCAGCACCATCTTGCTGTAAATGCGGCTCCACTCCTTTTCCATGAAGGCATTCCATTCCTTCGGGTATTTGCGGTGGACCTTCTCGGCGAAATCGAAAATATCAGTCTGCCACTTCTCCTGCGTCGCGCGAACGGCTTGCTGAACCGTCTCGATAATCTGCTTCTCCAGTTCTCTCTCCGCCTTCTCATTCTGCGGCATGTCCATAATGTCGAAGCGGGAATTGTTCTGGACGACGTCCGCGTTCGCGGTTATGCGAATTCGCATCGTCAGCTTCTTCCCGTCCCAGTACGGCGTCGTGTCTACCAGATTGCGCCTTACCCGAAGTGACAAGCATTCCTTCGGCGCATCGCAATAGGAGACGTAGAGGCGCTTATTTTCTCCTCGAAGCCACATCAGGCCCTCGGTCTCCTTCTCGGACAGTCTGCCGACATAACGATCCTTGGAAAGGACCCCCATGCCGACGACGGAAGGTACCTCGCCGCCCAAATGATTCGGGCTCCAGGCCACAAGCGGGGCGTAGGCCGCCTTCGATTCCCCGTACAGCCGCTGCGCCGCCTCCAGCATCGAGACGCCCAGCGCGCGCCGCGATCGGGCCAGATCCTTGAACATCGCGGCCACGTTCTCATGGAGCATCGTCTTGAACTGCAAAAAGTCGCTCGCCTTCCCCTCCGTCAGAAAAACGAAAGCATGCAGCCGCGGCGTCTGAAAGCGAAGCAGAAAGTCGATATGCTCGAGCAGCCCTTCCCTGGCCAAGTCCTGGCTGATGAAATAAATCTCCGCATGCCCCCAGAAAATATAGCGGGGCACATTGTTCTGAAGATTGTACAGCGCTTCGCCGACGGTCGATCCGCTCGCGGAGAAATGCGTCGTGTCTCCCCCCTTCTCGCCGCCGGAACCGGTAGAAGCTTGATCCTCTCCGCCTCCGCTCTTGGGGACGAAGACTTCCAAGCTGACTTGAACGCCTCCCTCCTCGGCCTTGTCGAAGGCCGCGGACAAGATGATCGTCAAATCTTCGATCTCGGTCCGATCCCAGCAGCCGGCAAGCAGCGCTCCCATCAGGACGGCCAGCGCGCCAAGGAAGGCATGGCGGACGAGGCGCGGGAGGTTCGGCATCTTCTTCGGCATGACCATGCCTCCTTTCTCCAGATCAGGCGAATCCCGCTTCAAGGATGCGGATCGCCCTCCTCCCTCCGGTTCGGCTGCTGTCTGGACGCGGCCCGCTCCATCGGCAGATCCTCGACCCATACCGGAAGCCGCAGCAAGGTATCCTTCAATTGCCGCAGGCGGATTGGAGAGAAGCCGGTCAAGTAAGGCGTCCCGAACGACTTGAGCGTCAATAAATGCGTCATCAGCAAAATGACGCCCATCATGAGGCCGAGCAAACCGAGGAAGCCCGACAGCAGCATGATCGGGAAGCGAAGCAGGCGGATGGCGATCCCCATCGTATAATGAGGAACGAGGAAGGAAGAAATGCCCGTGATGGCCACGACCATGACCATCGGCGCCGACACGAGTCCGGCCGAGATCGCCGCTTGGCCGATGACGAGCGCGCCGACAATGCTGACCGCCGAACCAATCTGCTTCGGCAGGCGTGCCCCGGCTTCGCGCAGCGCTTCGAACATGACCTCCATCAGCAGCGCCTCGATCAAGGCGGGAAAAGGAACATGCGCGCGGGCCTTGGCCATCGTCAGCAGCAGATTAGTCGGAATCATTTCCTGGTGAAAGGTAATGACCGATACGTACAGGGACGGTCCCAGCAGGGCGACGAACAGGGAGACATAGCGCAGCAGGCGAAGCGCGGTCCCGAAGATAGCCCGTTCGTAGAAATCCTCGGCCGCTTGCACGAAGGAGGCGAACAAGGCCGGCACAATGAGCGCGACCGGAGAGCCTTGAACCAGGATGACGACCCGGCCTTCCAGCAGGTGCGAGGCGGCGACATCCGGCCGCTCGGTGGTGACCGCCTGCGGGAACGGGGAGTACGGATTATCTTCAACGCTTTGCTCGACATAGCCGCTGTCGATCACGCTGTTGAGGGAGATGCTGTTCAAGCGCCGCCTTACCTCTTCGATAAGCCCGTCGTTCGTCACGCCCTCGATATAGGCGAACGTGATCGCGGTCTTCGTCATCTGCCCCTTCTTCAGGGTCTCCATCTTGAGGCTCGGCGTTCGGATGCGAAGGCGAAGCAGCGATGTGTTCGTCTGCAGATTTTCCACAAATCCTTCGCGCGGCCCCCGAACGACCGATTCCGCATCCGGCTCCTGTATCTGCCGCTTGTCCCACTGCATCGCCTCGATCGCGATGACGAACGAGGTCTGATGCGTAATGAGCAGCGTGTAGGCGGACAGCAGCAGCTCCAGCGCTTCATCCATCGATTCGATGGCCTCCGCCTTCGAGGTGTAGAGGGCACCGATAATGTCGCCAGCCCTGGGCGGACGTCCTTCCGGCTCCCGGTACCGGGTGGCGAGCGGTTGGACGACATGATCATCGAGGCTTTGATCGTCGATCAGCCCATCGATATATACGAGCGTTGCTTCCTCGCCATTTTGGAGCTCGATCCGCGAGAAGACGACGTCGGAACACCGCTCGAACAATTGCTGCATAATTTGAATATTTTCCATGCCATCGTCGGACCATTGGACCTTCTTGGCGCGTCCTGTCAGCTGTTCCAAGGCGGTTCCCTCCTGTACCGGACAAGATTTCCTTACCCGTTAGATTGTGGAGGACCCGGACGTTTTATGCGTTGACATGTGCGCTTCGGCATGATATATTCATCTCGATTTCAAGATATTAATAGACATTATCGTTATCCACGTGAATCTGTTACTATAGGTGGAGGATGACATTCATTTTGGAGGAAAGGAACGATTCCAAGTGACCGAAAAGGAAAGCTCCGCGCGCGGCGGAGCGGCAACTGTCGATCAGTCCTTGAAATTATTCGTCGTCCTGTCGCGGGCGTCGAAGTCGCTGATGGATTTCGCGCAGCAGGACATGAAGCGCTATCAACTGAACCCTTCTGAATTTGCGGTTCTGGAGCTTCTTCATCATAAAGGACCTACCCCGATTCAGCAGATTGGCGGCAGAGTGCTGCTCGCCAGCGGGACGATGACCTACGTCGTCGATAAGCTGGAGAAGAAAGGCTATTTGAAGCGGTGCCCGTGCGAGCAGGATCGGCGCGTCATTTACGCCGAGCTGACGGAGCAGGGAGCCGCCTTGATGCAGGAGATTTTCCCCAAACACGCCCAGGCGCTCCACCAGCTCATGGAAGTTCTCCCCGCGGAGGAGCAAGAGCAGCTAACCTCGCTCTTGAAGAAGCTGGGACGGCATATCGCCCAAGCGAATGCGACTCACTAGCCCCCGGATCGATCCGGGGGCTTCTTTGCTTGCACGCTTCCGAACCGGATGCGCTCCGCGGCGACTGGGCTGCGCGGCGGCCGGTTTTTTGGCTTGTCCCGTTTTTTTTCACATGCAGAACGCGGTTGAATCCAGTACAATAGATCAATGCGGCATCCATGGTTCATGCCCAGGCCGGTGTCATTGCCGCTTGCGGCTGCCGCATCATCCCGACACATCTTATCTCGATAATCAATGTCTTCAACAAATATAGGGTATTAAAGGAGGATATGAACGCAATGACTATGAACACGATGGCCCAAGAGCGGTATGAAGCCTGGCTGAACGACGCGTCGATCGATGCGGCGACCAAGGCCGAGCTCGCCGGACTTGCGGGCAATGAACAGGAGATTACCGATCGCTTCTACAAGGAATTGGAATTCGGCACCGGGGGTCTGCGCGGCGTCATCGGCGCAGGCAGCAACCGGATGAACATATATACGGTAGGCAAAGCGACTCAAGGGCTGGCTCAATATTTGAAAGGCTCTTCCTCCTCTCCGTCGGTGGCGATCGCGTATGATTCCCGCCATTTCTCCCCGGAATTCGCGCTGGAGGCCGCCCTGGTCCTCGCGGGCAACGGGATTAAGGCCTATGTCTTCCCTGAGCTGCGCCCGACGCCGGAGCTCTCCTTCGCCGTGCGCCATCTGCAAGCGAGCGCCGGGATCGTGATTACGGCCAGCCATAACCCGCCGGAATACAACGGGTACAAAGTCTACGGCAGCGACGGCGGGCAGATTACGAAGGATACGGCGGGCCGCGTCATCGCCGAGATCCGCGGCATTCACAGCTTCGCCGACATCCGCAAGGCGGATCGGGCCGAAGCGGAAGCGGCCGGGCTGATCGTCTGGCTGGACTCGGCTATGGACGATGCGTACATATCGGCCGTCACCGGGGTCAGCCGCAATCCGGAGACGATTCGCCAGACGAGCGATCGCTTCCGCGTGCTGTACACCCCGCTGCACGGAACGGGCAATAAGCCCGTGCGCGCCGTCCTGGATCGCCTCGGCTTCCAGCAAGTGCGCGTCGTCCCGGAGCAGGAGCTGCCGGATCCGAATTTCTCCACGGTCAAGTCGCCGAACCCGGAGGAGCGGGACGCTTTCTCCATCGCGATTGCGCAAGCGCAGGAATGGGATGCGGACATCATTATGGGAACGGACCCGGATGCGGATCGGATGGGCGCCGTCGTGAAGAATGCGCAGGGCGAATACGTCGTCTTGACCGGCAACCAGTCCGGCGCGCTGATGGTCCACTATTTACTGGACGCCATGAAGGCGCAAGGCGCCCTGCCGGCCAACGGCGCCGTCATCAAAACGATCGTGACGAGCGAGTTGGGGGCGGCCATCGCCAAATCATACGGCATGACGGTCTTCAATACGCTGACCGGATTCAAATATATCGGCGAGAAAATGACTGAGTTCGACCGGACGGGAACGCACACGTTCCTGTTCGGGTATGAAGAGAGCTACGGCTATCTCGCAGGCAATTACGCCCGCGACAAGGACGCCGTCATCGCCGCGATGCTGATCTGCGAGGCGGGCGCCTACTACAAGGCGCAAGGCAAGACCTTGTACGAAGTGCTGCAGGGCCTGTACGAACAGCACGGCTATTATTTGGAGGCGCTCGAGACGCGCACGCTCAAGGGAGTCGAGGGCGTGGCCATTATCGGCGGCATCATGGACGAATGGCGGGCCGCTGCGCCATCCTCCGCAGGCGGAACCGCCGTGGCCCGCATGGAAGATTATGCCGAAGGCCTCTATGGATTGCCGAAGGAGAACGTGCTCAAGTTCCATCTGGCGGACGGGAGCTGGTTCTGCCTGCGCCCTTCCGGGACGGAGCCGAAGATCAAGATGTACTTCGCCGTGCAGGGCACGTCGGCCGCCGATGCCGAGCAGCGCCTGACGGCGCTTCGCCAAGACGTGATGGCCCGGATTGACGCCTTCATCGCCTCGAAGCAAGCCTAGCCGCGGTCTCCCGCTGCCGAACCGGGAGCCGGACCGGGAGCCAGACCGGGCACCCGCGGCCCCGAGCAAGGCGCCTCCGCCGCGGGGACGATCTCCGCGGCGCCAGCCCCGACCGGGCCGCCGCCTCCGTACGATGACGGAGGCGGCTTTTTTTGAAGTTCGAGGTTGCAACGGGACGCCAACCCGTCCATACTGAGGATTAGGCAGAATCCACCCGAAATCGATGCAGGCTGCTTATCAGGCCTGGAAGGAAGGAGCTCGTAATCATGCAGCAAGAAACATTAGACTTATTCCGTACCTTGACCGAATTCCCGTCTGCCCCCGGCTTTGAACGGGAGCTTCGCGCCCTGGTGAAGCAAGAATTGTCCAAATATACGGATGAATTTGTCCACGATGCCCTCGGCAGCGTATTCGGGGTCATGCGCGGGGACGAGCAAGGCCCGCGCGTCATGGTCGCCGGCCACCTCGATGAGGTCGGCTTCATTACGACCCAGATTACGGCGAACGGCATGATCAAGTTCCAGCCGCTCGGCGGATGGTGGGGCCAAGTCGTGCTCGCCCAGCAAGTCGAAGTCATTACGCCGAACGGGCCAATCCCTGGCGTCGTCGGATCGATTCCGAAGCATCTGCTGGATGAAGCGACGGCCAACAAGCCGGTCGACGTGAAGCATATGTATATCGACGTCGGCGCGGACAGCCGCGAGGAGGCGGAGAAGGCAGGCATCCGTCCGGGACTTCAGATCGTTCCGGTCTGTCCGTTCACGCCGCTGCTCAATCCGAAGAAAATTATGGCCAAGGCTTGGGATAACCGTTATGGCGTCGGGCTGGCCATCGAGCTGATGAAGGAGCTGCACCGCGACCGATTCGCCCTGCCGAACATCCTCTACTGCGGAGCGACGGTGCAGGAAGAGGTTGGCCTTCGGGGCGCGCGGACGGCGGCGAATCTCATTCAGCCGGATATTTTCTATGCGCTCGACTGCAGCGCCGCCAACGATATGACCGGGGACCCGAACTCCTTCGGGCAGCTCGGCAAAGGCGCGCTGCTCCGCATCTATGACCCGACGATGATTACGCATCGCGGCCTGCTTGAATTCGTACAGGATATCGCGGATACGCACCGCATTCCGTACCAGTATTTCGTATCTCCGGGCGGCACCGATGCCGGACAGGTTCACCTGAGCGGCAAAGGCGTGCCGGCGACCGTCATCGGCGTGTGCGGACGCTATATCCATACGCCGGCTTCGATCGTTCACACCGACGATATCGATGCGGCGAGAGAACTGCTTGTCCAACTCGTGAAGCATACCGACCGCACCACCTATAATACGATCGTCGAACGCTCCTAGCGTTGGCGCCGACGATAGAAGAGCGTGCTCCCGGCCCGGCCGGACGAGCACGCTCTTTTGTCGGTTGCGGGCGGGCCGACACGAAGGCCCCAGGGGCCCATGCCGGCTGCCTTTTCCATCCGCAGCGCACAAAAAAAGCCTATGATCTCGCTTGAAATCATAAGCTTATCCTCATCTTATCCTCCTGCCGCACGCAGCGCTTCCGCGAATAACGCGATGCCGGGGCCGATCTCGCCGGTCTGCGGACGCGCGAACGTGAACCGGATATAGCCCCGCTCCGATCCGTAGACGCTTCCCGGAACGAAGGCGACGCCCCGCCGCAGACTCTCCTCCAGCAGTCTGCCATCGTCGACAGGCTGTCTCATCCGGCACCACAGATGCAACCCGCCTTGCGGCAGCGTATAGGACAGCTTGCCCGGCAGCTCCCGCTGAAGAGCGTCAAGCAGCAGGTTCCGCTTGTGCGACAGCTCTCTCCGCAGACGGAGCAGATGCCCTTCAAAATGGGCCGAAGACAGCAATTCCGCCGCAATGCGCTGCGGCAGTACGCTTAGGCCGAAATCCATCTGCTGCTTCTCGTCCGTCAGCCGGCTCACCACGGATTGGGGAGCGACCATCCAGCCGATGCGCAAACCCGAAGCGACGATTTTGGAGAGCGATCCGATGTACAGCACGGTGCTGCCGGAATCGCTTGCTTTGAGCGAAGGCGGCGGATTGCCCGTGAATGAGGTCAAGCTGAACGGATCGTCTTCGACAATGGGAATGCCCAGACGCCCGCAAATCTCGAGCAGCCGTTCCCGGCGCGACGGATCCAGCAAGCGGCCGGTCGGATTATGATAATTCGGGTTCACAAATATCATGCGTATCTGATGCTCCCGGTGCAGCGACAGGATCCCTTCGGGACAGACACCCTTCTCATCTACGGGCAGGCGGAATAACCGCAGGCCTGCCGTATGGAACATCGGGAGCGAATAGTAATAAGACGGGTCTTCGATCGCCACGGCATCGCCCGGGCTTAACAGACGCTTCGTAATCAGATAAAGCGACTGATGCGATCCCGAAGTGACCAGTATCGAGGCTTCCGTGGCCCGAATGCCGCGGTACTGCTTCAAATACGAGGCCAGCTCCTGCCGCAGCGGAACATAGCCCTGAGGATGGTCATATCCCAGGTCTTCATGCAGCGCATGCTCGCTCAGCAGCAGGCGGATGGCCTCACTGGGCGACAAATCCGGGGACAGCTCGCCGCTGGCGAAGTCGATGAGCGGACGTCCCGAATCCAGTTGGTTGCGAATCAGCTGCATGTAAGATTGGCGCGGCTGCATGGCCGCCCCATCATCCACATATTGTAGCCAATCCGGCGTTTGCTTCGGAGCGGCGCCCCAACGTGATTTGCTTACCCGCGTTCCGCTCCCGACCATGCTCTCAATCATTCCGGAGGCGCGCAATTCCTCATAGGCCTGCACGACGGTGCTGCGATTGACGTTGATTTGCCCGGCCAATTTGCGCTCTGAAGGGAGAAGGCTTCCCGGCGGGAATTCCCCATAGATGATTCTCCGTTCTATATATGCGGCAATCTGCTGATATAACGGCTGCTTGCTCGAACGATCCGGTTGCCACATCCCCATCCACCTCTTGTTGACCTTTGTATGTGATTTTTATCACACAATGTAAGTATAGCATTATGTTTATTTCCCCGGCACAGACCGATTTCATCGAAACATTGTCAACTATGTGGCAGTGTGTTGAACATGGATGAGTTGGCCCGGTAAAAGTGGATGGCGACACGCAGCGCCGTCTGGACTATGATCATGCATAAGCGATCGCCTGGCCATCGCCCGCCCTCCACGGACAGCGCATCACGTGCCGTCTTTTACGTGAAGCCATTCACAAAATAGGGCGCCCGGCAGGCCATTTTCAACCAGAACATGAATCAGCTAAAGGAGGCCGTTATGGATCAGGTCATTCTTGCACGCATCCAATTCGCTTCGACGACGCTATTCCACTACATTTTCGTCCCGATGACGATTGGCCTGGCATTCCTAATCGCCCTGTTGGAGACGTTCTACGTCCGAACAGGCAGAGACATTTATAAGCAGTCCGCCCAGTTTTGGAGCAAATTATTTCTGATCAATTTCGCGGTCGGTGTCGTCACCGGCATTCTGCAGGAGTTTCAGTTCGGGATGAACTGGTCCAATTATTCCCGCTTCGTCGGCGACGTGTTCGGCCCTTCGCTGGCGATCGAGGGCCTGCTCGCTTTTTTTATGGAGTCTACGTTTATCGGCTTATGGGTGTTCGGCTGGGATCGCTTGTCGAAGCGCGTCCATCTGGCATGCATCTGGCTCGTCTCGATCGGCACGATGCTGTCGGCCTTCTGGATATTGACGGCCAACGCCTTCATGCATGCCCCGGTCGGATACGTGTTCCAAAACGGAAGAGCGGAGATGAGCGATTTCTGGGCGATCATCCGCAATCCGCAGCTGTGGCTGCAATTTCCGCATACGTTATTCGCCGCCCTCGCGACCGGCGCGTTCTTCATGGCCGGCGTCAGCGCATGGAAGCTGCTGAAGCGGCACAAACCCGAGATGTTCCGGATCTCATTCCGCGTCTCCATTACAGTCGCCCTCGTCTCGGCCCTACTCATCGCCTTCATCGGCCATGAGCAAGCCCAGCATCTGATCAAGTCGCAGCCGATGAAGATGGCCGCCGCGGAAGCGTTATGGGACACCAGCGAGGATCCGGCCCCGTTCACGCTGTTCGCCCGCATCGATACGGAGAACCAGGACACGACATCCAAGCTGCAAGTCCCGTATATGCTGAGCATTCTGGCGCACAGCAAGCTGAGCGGCAGCGTGGAGGGAATGAACCAGATCCAGGTGGAGTACGAGGAAAAATACGGACCCGGGAATTACATTCCTTCGGTCAAAATGACCTTCTGGAGTTTCCGCACGATGGTCTTCGCCGGGGGCCTGATGTGTCTGATCGCCATCTATGGCTTTATGCTGGCCCGCAGACGCAAGCTGGAGCAGCGGCCCTGGTTCTTGAAGCTGATGGTCGGCGCGATCGCCTTCCCGTTCCTGGCCAATTCAACCGGATGGCTCATGGCGGAGATGGGGCGCCAGCCGTGGGTCGTCTTCGGCGTCATGCGCACCGAGGACGCGATCTCGCCTACCGTAACCGCAGGCGAGCTTCTGTTCTCGCTGATTGCGTTTACCACCATCTACGCGATCCTGGCCGTTATCGACGCGTGTCTGTTCGTGAAGGTTATTCGCCAGGACGGGGACGCTAAGCCGGACGAGCCGTCCCGCACCTACGATCCGTTTGGCAAGGAGGATGCACATGCTATCGCTAAATGAATTTTGGTTTATTCTCGTAGCCGTGCTGTTTGTCGGTTTCTTCTTCCTGGAAGGCTTTGATTTCGGCGTCGGCATCACGGCGCGGTTCCTCGGCCGGACCGACCGGGAGCGCCGCATTCTCATCAATACGATCGGTCCGTACTGGGATGCGAACGAAGTATGGCTGATTACGGCCGGCGGCGCCATGTTCGCCGCTTTTCCGGACTGGTACGCCACATTGTTCAGCGGCTTCTATATCCCGTTCGTGGTGCTGCTGCTCGCGTTGATCGCCCGCGGCGTGGCCTTCGAATTTCGGGGCAAGCTGGACCATGGCGCATGGAAAAGGGCATGGGACGCCGCGATCCTCATCGGCAGCCTGCTTCCGCCCTTCCTGCTCGGCGTCGTATTCGCCAACCTGATTCGCGGCGTTCCGATCGATGGCGGCAAGGAAATGCTGGGCAGCCTGTTCGACCTGCTGAACGGCTACGCGCTTGCCGGAGGGGTCGCGGCCGTACTGGCGTGCATTCTTCACGGCCTCGTCTTCCTTACGCTGCGGACCACCGGCGAACTGCGGGACCGGGCGCGCAAGACGGCGCGCGACCTGGGGCCTGCCATCGCCGCCTTCCTGCTCTTGTTCGCGGTCATGACCTATGTCAGCACCGACATTTATACCGTCCATGGACCGCAATGGATCGCCCTCCCGCTTCTGGCCGGGGCGGCGCTCGTCATGGCTGGACGGTTCATCAAGCGGCAGCGGGACGGCTGGGCCTTCGTCATGACGGGGGCGGTCATTATTTTGTCCATGACCAGCGTGTTCATCGGCTTGTTCCCGCGGGTGATGATCAGCTCGATCAGTCCCGATTATCATCTCACCGTATTCAATGCCGCTTCCGGGGCGTACTCGCTGCAGGTGATGACGTATGTCTCCCTTACGATTCTTCCGTTCGTACTGGGGTATCAGATCTGGAGCTACTATGTCTTTCGCAAGCGAATCGACGACAAGGAGCATCTGGAATATTGACGGGGAGCCGCGTTCCCCCTCATCCCCCTTGGCAGCCTGTCCGCTTCGGGTTACACTGTGAACAGATCAACTATCTGCTACTCTGTGAAAAAGGGGAATCGAGATGCCAACATACGTTTCAGACGCCTCTGCATGCCAACAGGGGACGCCGCGCCAGGACGGGCTCCAACTGGCCACCTTCGCCGGCGGCTGCTTCTGGTGCATGGTGAAGCCCTTCGATCAATGGGATGGCGTGCATGCCGTCGTATCCGGCTATACCGGCGGCCATATTCCGCATCCAACCTATGAGCAGGTTAAATCCCAGACGACGGGACATCTCGAGGCCGTCCAGATCACATTCGATCCGGCGATCATTCCGTACAGCCAGCTGCTCGAGCTGTATTGGGCGCAGATCGATCCGACCGATGACGGCGGTCAATTCCAGGATCGGGGCGAATCGTATACGACCGCGATCTTCGTTCATAACGAAGAGCAGCGCCGCCTGGCCGAAGCTTCTCGGACGGAGTTGGCGGCAAGCGGCCGGTTCGATCGGCCTATCGTCACGCCCATTCGCGATGCCGGCCCTTTCTATCCGGCCGAGGACTATCACCAGGACTACTACCGCAAAGAGCCTGAGCATTACGCGGCCGACCGAGCCCAATCCGGCCGCGACGATTTTCTGGAGAAGCATTGGGAGAAGTAAACCGCAAAGTGGGAGGCGCCTTTCTCCGGCCTTTTTGGGGCAGGAGACGGGCGTTTTTCTTTTGCGCCTTATAACTGGTTTTCCCTTCTGTGAGGTTGCCCGGCCTCCGCTTCGCTATCCCAATCTTTCAGGTAACAAGTCAGGCGGACAGAGTCCTTTTTCCCCTCTATCCCGTTCTGTCAGGTCTTCCGCATCTTTTGATCGTTATCCCATCTACTCAGAGGCGGCAATGACAGGAAGCGGAAGGGGCCCTGAGCCGTTGGGACATTGATCAAAAGGGCGCGGAAGGGACGCAACCCCGAGACGACAAAAAACGCAAGCCGCAGCGGGCTTGCGTTGATGTCCATTGAGGATGGCGCCGATTTTACAGCATTTCTTTGCGCAGCTGTTCAGGCGATTTCGGCGACAGAAGGCCGAACGGAATGTCGAATACGGTGCGTGCGCCGGCTTCTCCGCGTGCCGCCAGCTTGTGTACCGCCCTCGCATAGGCGACGAGCACGCTCGCCGTGAACTCCGGATTGCTTCCCAGCTTCAGACTGAATTCCATCAATTGCGTCGTGCCCTCCCCTGTCACGCCGCTGCGGAGCACGTAGCCGCCGTGGGGCATGGCCGAGTGATTCGCCTTCAGCTCTTCATCGCTGATGAAGTTCACTATCGTCTCATAGTCGGAGAAGTAGTTCGGCATGTTTTTGATTTCCGCTTCGATGCGGGCCTTGTCCGCGCCTTCCTCGGCCACGACGAAGCATTCGCGCAAATGTTTGTCGCGCGTCGACAGCTGCGGCTGCTCTCCGCTGCGGACGGCAGCTACCGCTTCCTCGGAAGGAATGGTGTACTGTACGCCGTTTTTGACGCCTTCGACGCGGCGAATCGCATCCGAATGGCCTTGGCTGACGCCGCGTCCCCAGAAGGTATATTCCGCGCCTTGCGGCAGCACGGATTCGAACAGCAGGCGGTTCAGGGAGAACAAGCCCGGATCCCATCCCGTGGAGATGACGGATACATGTCCCGACGCTTCTGCCGCCCCGTTAACGGCTTCGAAGTATTCCGGAATGCGCGCGTGCGTATCGAAGCTGTCCACCGTATGGAACAAGCGTGCCAATTCAGGCCCCTGCTCCGGAAGATCCGTAGCCGAGCCGCCGCACAAGATCATGACATCGACTTTGTCTGTATAGGATTCTACGTCCTGTAACGATACAACCGGAACGCTTGCTTGCACCGAGCCCGGATCTCTGCGGGTAAATACAGCGACAAGCTCCATATCCGGATTTTGCTGAATCGACTTTTCGACCCCTCTTCCAAGGTTGCCGTAACCTACAATACCGATACGTATAGCTGACATCGTATGTTCATCTCCTTCAACTTTTCTAACATAAGTATAATATGGACAAAAGATTACCGACATAGATTATTCGGAGAACATATTGCACTTCATGTACTCTAAGCGTACGCCCGGCTCAGCCCGGCTCTTCTGACCAACGGCCTGGACGCCATGCCGCCGCAAGGAACACTCAAAAAAAGGAAATGCCGCAAAGGCATTCCCTTCAAGTAAGACGATATGCACTTATTTCTTCTGCACGGTAATCGTCCAGGACGCATCATCGATCTGCTCGAACCGGGTGACGCGGTGGCCGGCCTCGGCAGCCCAGCGCGGAATGCTCTCGGTTGCCTGAGTGCAATCGAATTCGATGACCAGCTCGTCGCCGCTGCCTATCGTCTCGATCGCTTCTTTGGCCTCAATCAAAGGAAACGGACATACCATGCCGAGCACGGACAGTTTTTTTCCCATATCATTACTCCTCCTTATGCTATCGGCTTACGCCGTCGTTGTCTGATAAGCTGCAGCCTGATTTTTGCGCGCCTTCGCACGAGGGCGAACATAGACGAAGTAAGAAGCGGTCCACGTTCCCAATAAAATAAAGAGAAGCGAAATCCACCCTTGCCAGGTCATCATGGCGGTCATGACCAGGCCGTTCCCGATCGAGCAGCCCCCGGCCCAGCTCGCTCCGAATCCCATCAGCAGACCGCCGCCGAAGCTGGATAGCGCCGTCTTGGCGTCTGGCGCCCGGAAGCGGAACTCACGGCTCGCCTTCGCGGCGAGGAAGGAGCCGGCCAGGATGCCAAGCACCAGGAAGACGCCCCAATTCACATATTTCCCGCTGTCCCCCGTCACCAAATATTGAAGCAAATTCGCGGAAGGGGTCGTAATGCCGAGACCCGACATTCTTCCCGTCGCCTCGCTTAGCGGCCAGGCCAGAATCGCAATCAGGCCGACGAGCACCGCCGTAACGAAGGGATGCCATCGCTTCTCGAACAAAATATGGTTCAGCCCCGCGCGCTTCGCCGGCAAGGACGGAACCGCCACGGCAGGCTTGCGCAGCTGCCTGACGACCAGCCATAGCGTCAACAGCGCCAGGATGAGGATAAACGGCCACACCGACAGACCGAATGTGTCCGGAATGGAGTTCGTCGGCGCATTGTAGCCTTTTAGGCTGTTATTGACCGGCAGCAGGACGCCCGACTTCATGATCGCGCTCATCGCCATATATCCGAACAGGGCGATCCAGCTTCCGATCAGCCCCTCCCCGGCCCGGTACCACGTCCCTGTGGCACAGCCCCCGGCCAAAATAATCCCGATACCGAACAAAAACGAGCCGGCCATCGTCGCCAGCCAATGGAACGAACCGGCGGAAAACTCGACCAAGCCCAATTGGATAAGGGCAAACACGCCAATGCTCTGCACCGTGATGGCAATGAGCAGCGCGTAGAACATCCGGTTGTCCTTCGTCAGGTACATATCCCGGAAACCGCCGGTCAGGCAAAATCGTCCACGCTGCATGACGAACCCAAGCAGCGCCCCGCATAGCAATCCCGTAATCAACATGAGTACAATGACGCCTCCTCCCGGATTTAAACCGAGTAATTCAATGAGATTTATAAGTGATACTGATTTTATCACATCTTCCGAATGTGTCAATATACAGGATCATCCAGGCTGTAAAAAAGAGAGGGGCTTTCCCCTCTCTCATTAGCAAAACATATGCGATGCGGCCTGCTCCTTATGCCTGCTGTACTTCATCTTGCACTTCTCCCCAATATAATTCAGTCTCATATTCAAAGGACACGACGCCATTCTGTTCGTTCCGTGCAAATATGCTCTTTAATTCGGCCATCATCGGCTCAAAGTTGGGATGGCCGGCCTGCGGCGCATAGGATGAGGACTGCAGCCGCCCGCCAAGCTCTTCCAGATTGAGCAGCTGGCGCATCGAAAACCGGGCGACCCGGAGCCCCCCTGGCTTGAAGAAGGAAGCGAGGGCGTCCGCTGAAATGTTTTTATGCCTTAGCTTTTCATAATCCGTACCATATGCTAGCAGCAACTGCTCATATTCCTCCAGGAACGGGGTCCCCTTCAGCAAGCGAGTGTTCCAGATCAGCACGGCCTTGCCGCCCGGCTTCAATATACGGCTAAATTCCGACCGCGCGGCGCCCCGATCGAACCAATGGAAGGATTGCGCACAGACGATGTGATTGACGGAGCGGTCCGGCAGCCCTGTCGCTTCGGCGGAACCGGATACAGCGCGGTAATGCGCATGATGGCCAAGGTCTAACACAGCCGCTTCCCGCATCGCCTGATTCGGTTCAACGGCAATGACGCTGCTCCCGCGTGCCAGCAGCAGCTTCGAAAAGATTCCCGTCCCCGCCCCGATATCGGCAATCTCATCCTCCGCACCGAAACCTACCGTGTCATACAAATACGAGATCGCTTCCGGCGGATAGCTGGGCCGATACTTCACATAGGCGTCGACTCGGCTTGAAAATCGCTCCTTACTATCCATTCCATTTCCTCTCCTTCGGCAAATAAATAAATATGTCAGATCCAACCGACTGCCGTTAAATTCTACCTAGTGAAATCAAGTTCCATTATCCCCATGTCTATTATATTACGTCAGGCAACCCTAATCACCTAGGAAGAGGGGGCTGCGTATAATAAAAAAGCACCCTAAGGTGCTTCCTAAAAAATGTAATGTTTTCTCCCCAATGATGGCATGCCTGCAGGAAGGAGGCTGGCTCTTAAGCGGCTTGCTTCACTTCCTTCTGCTTTTTCAGTCTGCCCATGACCAACACGCCGGCAATGGTTACAATGATAAGTCCCCACTTCAATATCGGATTTTCCGTAAAAAAGCCCTTTACTAACGGCTCATCGGTGATCATTTTAGCCGCCGTCCAGGCCAGCACCCCGGATCCAATATAGATAATGACGGGGAATCGCTCCACCCATTTCAAAATCAGCGTGCTTCCCCATACGACAATCGGCACGCTAATCAGCAGACCCATCACGACCAAAATGAAATCGCCATGAGCGGCGCCGGCCACGGCGAGCACATTATCGAGCCCCATGACCGTATCCGCGATAACAATCGTCTTGATGGCCGCCCACATGCTGGCCGCCGACGCCACATCATGCTTCTTCTCCTCAACGAGCAGCTTATATGCAATCCAGATGAGCATCGCCCCGCCGAGCAGCAGCAGACCCGGAATTTTCAACAACCATACTACGGCAAGCGTAAGCAGCGAGCGAATGGCAATCGCTCCGAACGTTCCCCAAAAAATAACCTTTTTCTGCTGTTCCTTCGGCAAGTTCCTCGCTGAGAGCCCAATGACAATCGCATTGTCTCCCGCCAGTACCAGATCGATGATGACGATCGCCAGAAGCGCAGACCAGAAGTCTGCTGTAAAAAAATCCATCGTATCCTCTCCTATCTCGAATGTCGTATATATCCTTTCTTCAATCACTCACATTTATGAACATGCCCGGGCAACACCCCTTAAAAACAAAAATGGCCTCTACCGATCACGGTAAAGGCCATAAATAAAGACCTTTACCGCAATGGTAAAGGTCTCGCCAGCAATCATCGTTGCCAACAAAGCCGGAGGCGTTATCCCTCGTAATGACGACTTTATTGAACAGCTACTCCCCTTTATGCTCTCTATGTTAATGGAAAAGGATACATAGGGTCAAGATAAAAATATCCCGCTTGTTCAATTTGGTTGTCGGCTTGCCCATTGATCCACGTAGACAAGGGCTATTCCGTTATCATCCACTTCGAGCCGCGCCGTATAACCGCTGGCGATCGGACGGTAGACGTACGTCTTCTCTTCCAACCATGCGCCTTCTCATAACGAACATATACATCCCTGGCGCACCCAATTGAATCACAATTCACTATATATTCGACGAATGACTGGTTGTCCGGTCCGGCACAGATGACTTTCCCTTCTATTCGGGTCGCCGTTCCAAAGGAATGGCTGCCATATTCCATTCCGTCTCCTTGAATTCGCTCCCATATGATCGTTTTTCCCACTACGATTCCTCCTATAACAGGCCCGTACAGCCGTTCATCTCCTCGCTCGCCATCGGCGAAAATCGCCATTTACCGCGGTATGCGTGCCACACCTATAAATTGCTTCCTGAGCAACTCCATTGCAACCGCGTTCCGGTATTGTGATCGTGATGTGCCGCGAGGCCCTTATGACCAATTACGCTGCGTGAATGCAGCTGACGAAAGGGAGGATGACATGCCGAAGCGATGGATGTCTGCCATGATCCTCATGGCGCTGTTAGTCTGCGCCATCCTGACAGCCGCCGAATCCGCACAAGCGGGCGAAGCTTCACGAACCAACCTCATATTGGAACAAACGTACACCGTTGTCGCCAATGGATGGAGCAAAGCGGAACGCTGGAAAGACAACAACCCAATGTTCGGGCCGGAACACTATCCCAAGATGGACGGGGGGATCAGATTGGCCAGCGCCTGCTCTTCTTCGACGGCGTAAAGCAGCCGCATTCCAGCCGCTTTCTCCTCTACTATGCGCCGCAGTACCAGACCAATCCTAACCCAACCCCGGTTCTGCTTGTTCATGGAGCCAATGATAATGCGGATCGGGCCTGGGCCAATCCGAACGAGTTCGGTCCGAATACATGCGGGGCTTCCTCCTGCCCGGACACGGGACTGATGCAGTTCCTGGTCAGCCAGGGATATAAAGTATTCGCCATTAATTTCGCACATAAGCACGGGGACAACTATTATGCCGCAGAGCTCATCCACGATGCCATCCAGATCATGAAAAATGTGACCGGCGAGAGCAAGGTCGACGTCATCGGCTGGAGCAAAGGCGCGTTCGCTTCACGCATGTACGCATCATCCATCCGCAAGCCGGGCGGCACGGCCTATGCGGGGGATATCCGCAAGCTGATTCTGATCGCCAATCCGAATAAGGGGACGGATCTTATCTTCCGGCACGGCTGGACATTCAATTACGGCATCATCCCCGAATGCGGGGGCAGCATGAACGCCCCTTCGCCGCATACGCGCATGATGTGCTACGGCGTATGGCGCACTCACCCCGAGCTGTCCATCTACCGAACAGCGACGGGTGATTTCTTCCCCGGTCAGAAGCAAATGCTGGCCAAATGGGCCAATGTCCATCCGCTTCCTCCCACCGAACAGGACTGGTATACGACCTACTATGGCGGGCAAGGTTTTTTCACGGCAGGCGACGGGATCGATGCCGCCATACAGCAAGGATCATTGGTCGACGAGATCTTGACGGCCGGCATTCCAGCCAGCATCTCAACGTATCTGTTAACCGGCAATCAGAACGATATCCCGAACATGCATAACGAACATACGGGACCGAGCGATGGCGTCGTGTTCGTGCGAAGCGCAGCCGCCGTACAAGGGATTGGCCGCGTCGCGGGCAATGTCACGCTGCCGCTCAATCACCTGGAACTATCATGGGCAGGTCAAGCTCAGAGCCAGATCGATCAGTGGCTGAGGCAGTAAAGCCGGCATATGCCATATAAATAAGTAAATTTTTTGAATATTTTTCCACAACGCCTATATACTATCCTTGAAAGTATACTTTACATGCTAGGAGGGATTATGATGAAAAAGGTTGTGCTTGCTATTCTCGTGCTTGTGCTGTTGGTTCCAGCGACGGTTAGCGCCCGCGGGCAGGACGGCGATGTCCTGGAACGTATTCTGGACGTGTATCCGCATGTGACCAAGGAGCAGCTTGTATCCGAAATTGAATACGCTTCCCAAATCACCAAGCTCCCGGGCGATGTCATCGCCAGCCAAATGTACGACGAACTGCGCGCGAAGATGCCCGAACTGCAGAACAAAATTGCGGTGCTTGGCGGCAAAGGCGACGGCGCCTATCAGCTTGCGTCCAGCAGCAAAGGCAATGTCTTCTTCGAAACGGCTTCCACCGCAGGGATTCCGCACGGGCATGTCGGCATCTACTACACCCCCGACTACATCGTGGAATCGGTACCCGGCTCGGGCGTGCGCAAGGTGAAGCTTATCGACAAGCGCGTCGATGCAGGCTCCAAGATCTTGACTCCGAAGCCGCAATATGCAAGCGCTTCCGCGAGAGAGCAAGCCGCCGACTGGGCGCACGGCCGCATTGGCGAGAGCTACTCCTACAACTTCGCCACGAATCGCGCGACTTCATGCGTCGGGGATAAAAACTGCTCCAAGCTCGTATGGTGCGCCTTCAAAGAAAAAGTGAACATCGACATCGACAAGGATGGCGGCCTCGGCGTCTATCCGGTCGATATCAGGGATTCCCCGATGTTTCTCACCTTAAAAAGCTATTGAATAAGGCTGAACCACGATGATGCCCAATCCTGCGAAGCCGCCCGGAGCCGTTAAGCGAATGTCTCTGCTGCTCTGCCTGCTCATCCTCTCCAGTACCTTGCTCTCATGCAGCCACCCAGCTTCTCTTCCTTCATCTCAGGCCGATGTGCGGCTCGACGACACCGTCGCCCTTGTCTATTATTCCACCTCACTGCCGAAGGAGTATTACAATAAAGGGACATCCTATCTTGTTCGCATGAATGTGGAAGGTTCCATTCAGACCCTTCTCGGAGAAGGCTTGGAATGGGGCTCTCCGGTCAAGCTTCCCGAGCAAGACAGCCTGATCATCCAGCGCAAGCGCCATATCGAGGTGCAGACGAATGAGGCGGGGTCCGCTTCTTACGTCTCCCCGTGTTCAGTAAGCGCCGGATATCGGCAAATGTCAGGATATCTGACCGGCAGCAAGCAATATTATTCCTTGTTCAATCAAGGCGTCGCTCCGAATGACGACTATGTATCCATCCTTCGATGGGGAGACAGCAACCACCACTATTGCCGGGAAATCCGCGAATTCGTCGAAGCCCAGGGCAGCGACGGGCACATGATATACGCCTTAACCTCCGATCATGCATCGCTTCAAGGACTGAGCCTGATCGCCATGGAGCCTCGTCAGGATAACCTGATATCGGCCACATACCCGCTGCTGGACATGGATACCGGGTCTTTGATCGTACAGACGGACATCGTATCCGTTCAAGGGAAGCTGTATGCCGTCTTCTCCACGCGCACCCCGGACAATCGCGTCAAGCTGCAGCTGATGGAAATCGACACCGCATCGCGGACAGCCTGCGTCTACCCGCTGCATACGTATGGAGAAGAGTTGGATAATCGTTATTTCTCGCTCAGCGCGAACAGTCTCGGCGTGACAGAGGGGAAGCTGTACTACGTGGATGGCTATGGGACCGTCTTCCCCTTCGCGCTTGACACGCGCACGGCCGGATCGACGTATCCTCTTGCCGGGTTCGAGCCGTCATCCGATCGAAATCATGAGATGGGATATGCGCGGGGGAACTATTTTTATCTGTTCCGCTATGATGCCGTTCATCAAGCACATAAGGTGGAGCAGTACCGCTTGGCGGACGGTTCCTTGCAGCAGGAGCTGCGCATTCCGAAGGTGAAGGATGCCATCTCGCCGGAAGTGTATTTATATGATTTTCAGATGTTATCCGACCTCTAAATGCAAACAGCTGTCTTCTTGGTCCAACTGGGCCTGAAGGCAGCTGTTCTATGCTGTCAGCTTATTAAGGTTAAACTTTCCGGGCGCCTCTACGGCGCCCCCCTCGGCCAATCTTATGCCCGTTGACCGGAACCCTTGCTTTGTTTGCGCTCCGAATATCTCTCTTATTTCTTCACTTTGCGCTCGATGCGAACAAGTTCGCCGGCTTGGTTGATTTTGGCAACGATCGTCTCTTTGCCCTTGCTGCTGAATTTATAGTCTCCCCAGTCTTTATCGATTTTCAATGTATAGGAGGACAAGTCTGCGTCGAATAACTTTTGCGCAATCGGCTTCACCAGATTGATGCCGTCCTCCTTGGTCAGCGTCTTCGTCTTCTTGCCAGCTTCGTTCGACGGGATCGTTACGGACACCGGCTTGCCTGTCTTTGCTTCGATAATGACCGACTCTTTCACGACGAACGCTCTGCCTTGCCCATCGGTCATGAATGATTTCTTTTTGCTCTTATCGCCGTTCACGTCGACGGTCCGCTTCAGCTCCCAGACTTCGCCGGCCGCTTCGCCGTCTACTTGGCGGTGCTCAATCTCGGTAAATGGCTGCACCTTGGCCACTCCCATGCTCTTGACCGCCTGTTCGGCCGCCGTGACGATGCTGCGATCCACATCCGCCGCTGTATGCTTCAAAATATAGTTCCCCGGCTTGCCCGTCTTCATGTCGATAGCAACGAACTGTCCGTCTTCCGTCTGGAAGGACAGCGTCTCGCTTTCACGCCCTTTGTTATTGTCTTTAAAAAAATGTGCGCGGACAAAGGACAGCTCTCCCTTGCCGTTCAATTCCTTCACAGCCGCCTGTGCCGACTTCAGCTTCGCCTCGTACTCTCCGGATAATTCGTCCATATCATAAGTAAGCGACACGGTCAGCACTTCGCCGGACACTTCATCAAGCGATACCACGGCGCTCCGATCCTTGGCCGAGATATACCAGATCCCTCTTTTTGTTTTCTCGTCTACAAAATATTCACCTTTTAGCGCTTCTTCCAGTTGAAATGTTTTTCCGTTGCCGTATTGCGCAATGGCTTTTTCCGCCGCGTCGGCATGCTGGCGATCCATATCCGCGAACTGAACCGTCTGCGGTCCTTCATTGTTCATAGCGGCTTGCGCAGCGATAACAGGGGTAGCGGCGAACAGACTGCATGCCAGCGTTACCGCCAGTAGTTTATTCATTTTCATGGAAAAACTCCTCCTTCATCTCTTAACGATTGTTATTGCCGGCTGTCCTCTGCCGACATCTGCTCCAGCTTCCAGAACTCGCCCTTGGCATTCACGGTCCCTCTCACTGTCGCGGCGCCTTGGCGCGTGAACGTATATTCGTTCAACCGGGTGCTCACTTCATAGCCTTCCAGGTTGATGCCGAACACTTCCTTTACGGCCGGACTCGCCTTCGCTATGGCCTGCTCTGCAGTATAGCGCGGTTCGGCATACTTTTTGCCGGCCGCTGTGTCATCGCCAGGATGGTCATTTTTGAAGCTCTGTTCGACCGACCGCACCTGGTTCGTCTTCACGTCGACGGCCGCCAATCGGCTCATATCCCGGTAGAACTCCCATACATGGCGCGTCGGCGTTACTCTCTGTACCATATGCGTCATTTCCAATGCTTTGTCTTGCGCAAAAGAAGAGTACGCGGTGTCCGCAACGGCCTTCGCCTCGGCATCGAAACGCCCTGGCTCATAGCTTAGTGAAGCTTCCATCAATTTGCCCGTTAGCGCATCGATGATGATGTCGGCGTGCTCGTTGTGTAGCACCCAACGGTTATTCGCCTCGGACTTCTCTCGCACCGCTTCCTCGAACACGACCGGCTGATCCGGGTTCATCCGGCGCAAGGTGTCTTCCACGGTCTTCCGCAGCTTCCCGTCCAGTTCGCCATAGGGAATGGCGCGTTGTACGGCGATTGGCTCCATCGTCGACTTCTCCACAATCACGATGCTTCTGCTGTTATCCTTCGCGTAGAGGAACCAACGATCCGAATACTCCGCGACGCCGTACAGCTCTGCCGCCATGCCCGGAGCGAGCTCTCGCAGCGCCTGCTCCGCTTGGCGCACCATGCCGGGCTTCAGTTCGTCCACGGTCATCTCGTATATTGGAACCTCGTCCAGCGGCGTAAGCTCCTCTGACGATGGAACGAGCGGAATGCTCCAGTTCACAGGTATCTTCTTCGTCCAGCTGTCCACGTACATGGTGAGATGGTCATACGCCGGAGTCTGTCCCTCGAAGAAGAATAAAGTGCGATTGCGGTAATTCCCCTGCTCGTCTTGTTCCAGCTCGGTCACGCTTTGTGCCTGTATCGGCTTCCCTTGCCCGTCCTCCATGCGCCATTGCAGATCAAGCGTATCCGAACCAAGCTGTTGATCGGCTTCCAATATCCATCCTTTGCCTGCAAAGACGCTGCGGCCATCCTTCATCTGTTCCGGATCCTCGTCCTCTTTCACCCGCATCTTGAATGTAACGCTCTTCCCATTCACCTCCTTCAGAAGCGGCTTCTTCCGCAGCGACTCCGGCTCTAGCGCGACAGCCAGCTCCTTGTCCGCCCGTTCCTCCGTATAGATCGCCGTCAATTCCAGCGTCAACTCCTTCGCATCCGGGAAAGGCAGGAAGGCATGCCGGTATTTCATATGTCCGATGCTGCCCTGGCCGTTCAGGAAACGCTTGAGCACATTCCTGCTTCCGATGCCCAACTCCCCGCGCCGCAGGCCGTCCATGGCCGCGACGATATTCCCTTCGCCATCCGTAATCTCATACCGGAACATCGGCTCCATCTTCTTCGCGCTTCTCCAGGCCTGCGTCTCGTCGACCTGCAGCAGCAATTCCGACTTGCTTGGACTGTGCCGCAGCTGCTTGAAGTCGATGCTGAAGCCAAGCGGCGAGATGTAGCGTTGGCTGAGCGGCACGAGAGCGGACGATGCCTTCGCCGCGGACAGATCGATCGGCACCTCGAGATGCCATTTCCCTCGGGTCTTGCCGATCTGATTGATATCGAAGCGGACCGTAATCCGATCCGGCAGATCGGACAGAGACTGAACCTCATGTCCGGGAACGAGGTCATCCAGCCCTAGCGTCAATATCCGGTCATTCTCGGATTTAACCAGCTGCGGAGACAGCGGCAGTACCTTCCCCTCGTCATCGACAATCTCATACCGGTTCACGTACGGGTCATCATCGATGCCGTCCGGAATGAACGTCTCGAACAGCAGATCGGAGTTCAGCGGCCTGCCGTCCTGTTCCAGCCCGAACAGAATCGAGATGCGAAAGACATCGTGAATCGCCTCCTTCACCCGGAGCGTAATCCCTTGATCGGTGACTTTCTTATTCACCGCTTCGGCATAGCCGTCGTCGGCCGCTTGCTTCAAGCCGCCGTCCGCCTTCTGCAGCGAGAACCAGGACTTCATCACCTCTGCAAATGTAGGGGATGTCGCCGCGCCGATTGCGGCCGCTAACAGGAGGCCTGCCGCGGTGGCTGCCGCCGCTTTCACCGCTTTGCGCGTCCGGCTCGAAGGAGCAAGCTCCCGCTTCGCCCGGTCGGTTCCCTGTTTGCTGTATTGATGCAGCTCTTCAGGCAGCTCGATTTTCTCCATTTCCTCGACAATGCGTTGATGACGACTCACGAGATTTCACCTCTCTTTACGCTTTTTCGCAGCTTGCTTAAGCCCCGGTACAATATCGTCTTGGCCGAGCCTAACGGCATCTCCAATATTTCTGCGATCGCATTGAACGTATACCCCTGGTAGTATTTCAGCATGATGACGCTTTTCTCATGAGTATCCAGTTCATCGAGCAGATTCTGCAGCGTTAAAGAGAGGGGAATGTCATCCTCGCTGGAGCTGCCGATTTGTTCCGCGAACTCCGGGGGGAACGGAATCACTTTATTGCGCTGCTTGAGCATGTAAATGGCGCGGTGGATCGCAATTTTGAGGATCCATGTTTTGAAATATTGCGCCTCTCGCAAGCTCCCGATCGATTTGAAGGACTGATAGGCCGTCTCCTGAACGACATCGAGCGCGTCCTGCTTGTTCTTCAAGTACAGATAGGCGGTCCGGTAAATCTCTGCCTCATGCTGCTGATACAGCATCAGGAATGCTTTATCGTTGCCCTTTTGGGCTTTCCTCACCAGTTTCTCTATATCCATGCGGCATCCTTATCTCCCTTCCCTCTCACCTATATAGAGCATATAGAAGGGGGTTTGGCTTTCCTTTTTGGAAAATTGCAAAAAATAATGCAGAAAACGCGAAAAACCCCGGAGATTCCAGGCTGTTGAGAAAGTCCAAGGGTTTTTGTGGCACTTCTTTTTGATGTGGTGGATTGCGAAATCCGCAAAACGGCACGAGTTCTCCGGACGCGCCTATTCGGTAAGCCGAAATCTGCAAAACTGTACGATTTCTACGCCTATTCGGTAAGCGAAATCCTGCGGAAATACAGCAATTCGGGAGGGAAAACTTTCCCAGAAAGGGAATCCTGCAAAACGGCAGGAATTTCACCCGTTTCGCTTCGACTTGAAGCAAAAGGGCCTAAAATGATGTAGCTGTGCAGCAATTCCTCGCGATGTGGACTCATTGAGCCGAAATTCCTGTAAAATAGCAGCAATTCCCTCCACACGTTCAATCCCCTGAGGCAATAATGCCTCCTGAAGGCAATGGCGCCTCCTCAATGCAATGATGCCTCCTGAAGGCAATGGCGCCTACTTAACGCGATGATGCCCCCTTGAAACGCTCTGAGTGCCAAGTTTTGATTAGGTAGATGGACATCTCCACCCCTTCGTAAAAACAGGGGTTTTCCACCAGCCTGAGATTCCGCGGTTTATCATGTATATATTTCACTTCATTACTTATTTAGGATGTTAAGGAAATGTTATCCGAATAAGTTTTTACATCGCTGCGAAGCTTCTCGATCTCCTTCTCGTATTGTACCGACAAGGCAGCCTACCGCAGCCAGCGGATTATCGATATAATTGCCGATATATCCTTCATCGGACAAATCGGCGCACGCAAGGACAGGAAGAACCGTTTCCTCTCCGCTACACTGAAGGCGAAAGGAGAGGATATTCAATGGAGGCGCTTCACCTGCTTCGCCAGGCTATCGATTATATCGAGGAGCATCTGACCGGCACGCTTGAGATCGAGGATATCTCGCAGGCAGCGTTGTCCTCCCGCTATCATTTCCAGCGCATGTTCCATGTCCTGACCGGCTTCACGGTCACCGAGTATATCCGGAACCGGCGGCTGACGCTTGCCGCGGAAGAACTGGCGGGAACGGACTGCAAGGTCATCGATGCCGCGCTCAAGTACGGCTACGAGAGCCCGGAGGCGTTCGCGAAGGCGTTCCAACGTCTGCATGGCGTGACGCCGTCCGCTGCCAAGAAGCGGGATGTGAAGCTCAAGGCGTTCTCACGAATCTCCTTCCATATCGAGATCAAAGGAGAATGCGAATTGAACTATCGTCTAGTGGAAGAGCTGGAATCCACCGTCATCGGCAAAAGCATCGTCATTCATGCGGATCCCTACAAGGAGATTCCCCCGTTCGGCGATCAAATCTGGAATGACGGCACTCACGACCGGATTAACGAGATTGCCGGCCGACCGGCCCGCACCCTGCTCTACGGCTATCTGTATGATTTTCAGGAGAATGGAACCAAGCGTTATCTGATGGGATTCGATCTGCCTGCAGGAGTAGAGGCTCCTCCTGGATTCGACCTTCTTCACGTGCCTGCCCGTACGTACGCGGTATTCGAGAGCCGGGAGACGCTGACCGAAGAGCCCGACAGCGGCCTCGAAATTCAGAATGTATGGCGGCGCATCTATTCCGAATGGTTCCCTTCAACGAACTTCGAGCAAACGGAAGGCCCGTGCATCGAAAAATATTACTGGGTGAACAAACAGATGACCGAGTCGATCTGCGAAGTATGGATTCCGGTAAGAAGAAAAGCGGAGCATGCTGCCAATAGCATGAAGCCGCACGGAATATAGAAGGGAGACGGGGCTGGACAATCCAGCCCCTGTTCGTCGTCGAACGAGTGACATGCTTGAGAACGGCTTGATGTGGAGCGGGCCCCAGCCGCCTTTTGATCGCTCTCCCGTTTGCTCAGGGTATTCACATTTCCGGGCGCAACAAATAATGCAGCCCCGTTATCCGGAGGCTGCGCTGTTATCGGCATGGAAGTCCTCAGGAAAAATATAGTATAATAAATAGGCAATAGAATGGCTTTATGGGCGGTCGGCTAATCTCCCGGAAGGGAGGCGATGCCTGTGAGCATATATGAAGCACTATCCATCATGTTCCAATTTGGGCTGTGGATATTCGCGTTATTTACGTTTGTGGTGACGCTGCTAATATACCTGCACACAAAGAAATAGACCGCCCCCGGCAAAGGTAGCGATCTATTTCTGGACCTTTGAACTAGCCACCGCCTTTGAAGCGGCTATTGCCCTGGAGTCGTGTTCCCGCACGGCTCCTCTTCTATTTATATCTTAGCATGCGTGAATTTATACGTCCAGCTGTTCCACGCCCAGAGGAAGGCAGAGCACGGAATGCTTTTTTCTCTAAGCGCTTCTGTACTCATCTTGCTCTCGGAGGGATGATATGATAGATATATCTTAATCCTTCGATGAGAAAAGGATCGGAAAGAGGAGGCACCATGAGAAAAGCATACGTATCGATAGCGCTCGTGTTTTCACTGCTGTGCGCACTATTTTCCCCTGCCCTGCTGGCGCATCCCGGCAAGACCGATGCGAACGGCGGCCATACCTGCCGCACGAACTGCGCGCAATGGGGCTTGAAAGACGGGGAATACCATTATCATAACAAGGATGGAAGCATAAGAAAGGCCGATAAGCAGAAATCGACTCAAAAAGAAGCCGGCACGTCACTGATTCTCCCTCAAAAGCAAAAGGCCGGCACGCTGCAAGTCTACTATTTGGATGTCGGACAGGGAGATTCCACATACATAAGAACGCCGCAGGGTCAACATATTCTAATCGACGGCGGAGACAATGACAAGGGACAGGATGTCGTGAAGTATCTCAAGCATCTCGGCGTCAAGCAGCTCGATGTCGTCATCGCGACACATCCGGATGCCGATCATATCGGCGGTCTGGACGATGTGATCAACGCCTTCAAGGTCACAGCCGTCTACGCCCCCAAAGTATCCCATACAACGCAAACCTACGAGGACTTCTTGAAAGCCGTCAAAAAGCAAAAACTGGGGATCAAGACGGCCAAGAGCGGAGTCGCCATCCCGCTTAAAGGCATTACGGCTGAATTTGTCGCCCCCGTTAAGGAATACGGCAAGGATTTAAACGAATGGAGCTCCGTGTTACACTTGAAGTATAAAGACACTTCTTTCCTTTTTACCGGTGATGCGGAAGCCAACAGCGAGGCGGATATGCTGGAGCATCCAAAAAAGCTGCGCGCTGATGTGCTGAAGGTGGGCCATCACGGGTCGGACACATCGACGTCGCAGAAGTTCCTGTCCGCGGTCCAACCAGACTACGCGGTGATTAGCGCGGGAACGGACAATAAGTATGGCCATCCCAAAAAAGAAACGATGGACAAGCTCAAAAAAGCGAACGCGAAAACATTCCGGACCGACACGCAAGGAACGATAACCGCTATCAGCGATGGCAAAAAAATAAAATTCGAGACAGTGAGGTAATCCATATGATTAAAGGGATAATCGACAGATTCGAATGCGATCTCGCCGTGATTGAAGTGGATGGCCACACCGTGGAGTATCCGAAATATTTGCTGCCGGCAGAAGCTGAGGCAGGAGACGTCGTGATCATCAACGGCAATCAGTTCACCCTCGATAAAGTAGAGACCAAGAAACGAAAACAAGAAATCGATGACCTGATGGATGACCTGTTCGAGGATTAACGCGCAAGCTTACAATGTCTTTGTTACAAACCGAGCCGTGGAATCTTATCCTCCACAGCTCGGTTTGGTTGAATAGTTACTTAATACGCTCTAACAGCAGAATTGAATCCATAATCCCAGCCGCCAGACCCATCGTCTGACACGATTTTTATGGTGCAGGTGCCCTCTTGCGTCGGTTTTGTCTCTAGCAGGACCCGATAGTTGTTGCTGGATAAGGTATGTCCCTTCACATATTCTTTGTTGTCCGGATCATATACTACAATTTGCATGCCTCTTTTATTTTCGTCTTCCAGCCAAAACCTCATGTTTGCACCGAATTCCTTTTGTATTCGAACTCATATTCATACTTACCGCTGCTTGGTATAAACGAATCGACACTCTCATAGTCATCATCATATCTAGCGATGAAGCCTGCTGAAATCATGCTATGTGGGGCTTTACTCTGTGCAAACACATCTTTTCGCTAAATATCCCAATATAAAATGTACTCACACAGAATCCAACGGCTACTACTTCGTAAAGTTCTACGGTCTATTCATTTTTTTATATTTCTATTCGATATTATAAATGACTCCACATTTGCAAAAGCGGCGCTCCTTTGACGTATTTGACTCATAAGGGCTGCTGGAGACTCCTCGCGAAACAAGTAAACGACTAGCATTGAAGCGCTTCTAGAGTTTTGCAAAAGGAAGGAATTTACGCCAAGCAAATCGGGAGTCAAAAAGTAAGACTTGATTACTTATTTGGGGAGGTTAGAGCAAGGAGAACAGGAATTCCCCCTGAAATGTAACCGCTTACTTTGATGCCTCAAATATTATATTTTAAGGAAGGGAGTTATCTTTTATGAAGAAAACATCAATGTTGCTCATCTTGTCGACCGTTTTAATTTTATCTTTAATGAGCGGCTCAACGATTACAGCCAGTCCTTCAACTTCTTTAGGAAACGAGTTAACTGAAGCCCAAAAAGCTCCTGTAATGATGGCATACTATAGAACATGGCGTGATGTCACCATGCCTCATGATGCAAATTCAACTCTGCCATACCCTAATGTGACAGCTATGACGGACATTCCTGAAGAAATCGATATCGTTTCCGTCTTCCACTATGTAAAACCAGGTACAGATGAACAACGATTTTGGGACACGCTTCGTGATACGTATGTGCCTGTCTTGCACGAACGTCAAACTAAAGTGATACGCACTATAGATATAAGGGAGCTATATAACGTGCCTAGTGTTGGTACAATGCCCACAGCCACAGAATATGATGATCATGCGCAATCCTTAATAGATAAATACGTAACTCCCTACAATTTAGATGGCTTAGATATTGATATGGAGGAAACGTTAACGCAAGAAAAAGAAACAAAAGCTTTCGGTGTTTTTAAAGCTCTGTCTCAACGGTTAGGACCAATGTCGAATAGCGGCAAACTGCTTATTTATGATACAAATAAAGACAATCATAGTCTGTTCAGAAAAGTAGCTCCATTTTGTGATTACTTGTTTCTGCAAGCTTATGGCAGAGACCCTGGTAGATTAGATAGTACATGGGCAACTTATAAAAATACGATCCTCCCTGATCAGTTTCTTCCGGGGATCTCTTTTCAGGAAGAATTAGGTGCAAACTGGGGGGATGCACAGGAACCATTTGAAACAAGCAGAGCTTACAAATATGCTGTTTGGCAACCGGAAGATGGTCCTAAGGGAGGAATGTTTATCTATGCCATCGATAGAGATGGAAAAAAATATGGAGATAATACCATTACGAAAACAGACTTTAGTTGGACAAAAAAATTAATTGATGTCTTGAAAAACAACTAAGGGACCAGTTAGCAAACGAACAGATTCTGTCATCTTCCCCAACATCCTCACCTTTGAAGTAAATGAGTACACAGTAAAATAAGCCGGATCAGAGCCACGGGATTTATCCCCTGGCTCTTTTATTTGCTTGCAAGACATACTCAAAAACGTCATTTTTTGACAAATGCAGATTCCATCCGTCTTCCAGCACCATATGTAGACAATTTTGCTGTGTGACGAGATAAGCCGCCGCCTCGCCCTGCAGGCGCCCTCATCGAGATATTTCTCATTCCCCCGGCTCCGCAATTATGCGTCCATATTTCGATGGACATTTTAACAAAGTAACTGGGCAAAAGATTAAAGAACCACACGTCCATGATCCTAAGACTCCAGGAGGAATTAGAGAACCTAGAAAATCAGGGAAAGAAACCCCTATGAAGTGGTGATTAAAAATGGATATATTAATTTGGTTGGAGAATTGGTTTTTACAGAAGTGCGATAATGACTGGGAGCATAGTTATGGTTTAAGGATTGCTACATTGGATAACCCCGGTTGGTCTGCAGAAATTAGTTTAAATGAAACGAATCTGAAGGAAAAGGAATATCCAAAAACAATTATAGAACGTAGCAACAATGATTGGATTCATTGTTTTGTAGAAGAAAACACTTTTAAGGGGTACGGTGGACCAAACAATCTTAGCGCGATACTGGAAATATTTAAAAAATGGGCATCAATTTATGCTTAGTCTAAATGACCTTGAGTGGCTTCGTGCTTTCAAGGTCTTTTTTGCGGTCATATGCATACCACGTTCTATTTGCTGTCGTTCGCAATGTCGGAGATTCAATCACTGGACAGCAAAATTGAGGAGAAAAAGCCGCTTTATCTGGATAAAGGGTAGATGATCGGTAGATGAGCATGCAAAACAAGAAAAATAGCGCGGCCCCCGGAAGCCCGGAAGCCGCGCCGTTATCGACATGTAAGTGGTGCTGGTGAAGGGAATTGAACCCCCGACCTACGCATTACGAGTGCGTTGCTCTACCCCTGAGCTACACCAGCAGTTTAACAACGAATATTATTATAAATAAATCGGCCAAAAGTTGCAACACCTTTTTTGTATTTTTCCATAAATTACATGTTCTCCATCAACGTTTGGCAAGCATACCAGCGGGGCAACTGCTGCCGTTCCGCCGCAGCGGCCGCCTCCCCAAAGAGGACGAGCATGACGCTCGGGACGGAACGATCCGCTTCTCCCGTTTCCACCAGGCGGACCGCGTCGCATGGCCACAGGTCAACCATGGCATGCTTGTGCAGCCCCTGCTCGGTCAGCTTCAGGCTGCCGAAGCCGGCATGGAGCAGCTCGGGCGCACCCGCCAGTCGCTTCAGCCAGGCCCCTGCCTCCGCCTTCGGCGGCGAGGTCCACCAGAGGGTGCGCGGCTTGTGGCGATGCTGCAGCATATAATCCAGCCGCATCAGACTTCGAATGACGTCCAGATCCGGCAACTGCGCCCGCTCCAGAAATTGCTCCAGACGGAGGAACAGATCATGAAGCTGATGTCCGATACGATCCCAACCCTGCTCCGCCCAATCATCTCCGAATTGTTGAAAAAAATCATACGGCGTCGCAAAGGAGCGATGCGTCAAATAATCGATGGTATAATCGGCTCGATGCGAATTCCAGTACTTTTCCAAAATATCCTCAACCCGCTTGATGCGGATGACATCCGAAAACGGAAGGACATCGTTCTCCAGCATTTCATAAGGGGCGTGCTCCATAAATTTATACCCGTACCGGCCGGCCTCCGCCCGGAGGCCCGTGCCGCGGAGCAGCTTCAGGAAGCCGAGCTGCAGCTCCTCCGGCCGGAGCGCGAAGACGTCGTTGAACGTCTTCTTGAACGAGGCGTAGTCCTCTCCCGGAAGCCCGGCGATCAAATCGAGATGCTGATCGATTTTGCCGCCCTCTTTGATAAGGCGCACGGTGCGGCACAGTTTGTCCCAATTTTGCCGGCGCTTGACGAGCCGGTTCGTCTCCTCGTTCGTGGATTGGATGCCGATCTCGAAGCGGAAGATGCCGGGCGGCGCTTCCTTGTTCAGGAACTCGAGCACCTCCGGCCGCATAATGTCGGCGGTAATCTCGAATTGAAATACGCAGCCGTCATGATGATCGATCAGGAACCGGAAAATATCGAGCGCATAGTCGCGGTTAATATTGAACGTGCGATCGAGGAACTTGATGGTGCGCGCCCCCGCCTGAATCAAATACTTCAAGTCGGCCTTCACCCGCTCCTTGTCGAAAAAGCGGACTCCCGTCTCCGTGCTGGACAGGCAGAACTGGCAGTTGAACGGGCACCCGCGGCTCGTCTCAAAATATACGATGCGCTTGCCGATCTCGGCCCGATCCGCCTCGAACCGGTAGGGAGACGGCAATTGCTCCAGGTTCAGTTTGTCCTGAGGCGGATTGACGCGGATGTCCGTCTCCTCCCGCCAAGCGATGCCCGCCACTGCATCGACCGCAAGGCCATTGGCGAAGCAGCCGAGCAGCGCTTTGAATACCGCCTCGCCTTCGCCCATCACGACAATATCGACAGCGGGCTCCCGCCGGAGAAAATAGGCCGGGTCGAAGGACACCTCCGGCCCCCCGAGGACGATGCGGACATCAGGCAGCACCCGCTTCAAGATCCGGGAGACAGCGAGCGTCGTTTCAATATTCCATATATAACAGGAGAAGCCGACCACATCCGGCTTCCGGTTATACAAATCGGCGGCAATCTGAAGCACCGGGTCCTTGATGGTATACTCCGCCATATCTATGTCGAATTTATCCTCTGCATATGCCTTCAACAGGCGCAGCGACAGCGCGGTATGAATATATTTTGCATTGATCGCAGCGACAATCGTCTTCATCCTTGCAGCTCCTTCGGCTGATTGCATGTGCGTGCCGGCTTCGGTCCGGCACGCCATTGCTTACCGTATCGGAAGCCTCGCCGGGAGTCTATAGCGGATATCACATCAGGCGCACAAAGACGCTTCGGCATGCTCGCCATACCGAAGCCTGCGGCCAAAGCGGCGGAAACAAACAAACGCGGCCCCTTCAGGGACCGCGCGCCAAACGATTAACTCCATAAATCATTTACCCCATTCATCATCTAGGCGAGACGGAGCATCGCTTTCATATCCTCCTGCGCATCGCCGATCAGCTTCAGGCCGAACAGATCGGTGAGCACGTTCATGACGCCTTCCGAGATGAATTCCGGCGGTTTCGGCCCGATCCGAATATCACGGATTCCCAGACTGAACAAGCCGAGCAAAATCGCCACCGCCTTCTGCTCGAACCACGAGAGCACGATCGATACCGGCAGTTCATTGACGCTGCAGCCGAAGGCGTCCGCAAGCGCGGCCGCGATTTTGACCGTGGATCCGGAATTGTTGCATTGTCCCAGATCGATATAACGCGGGATGCCCGTGTCCGCCACCGAACCGTAATCGACATCATTGAACCGGAACTTCCCGCACGATGTCGTCAAAATGACGGTATCGTTCGGCAGCGATGTCGCCAGCTCGCGATAATATTCGCCGCCCTTGCCCGGCGCGTCGCAGCCGGCAATGACGAAGAACCGCTTGATTTTGCCATCCTTGACGGCCTCAATAATTTCCGGCGCCAGCCCGAGCACCGTCTCATGATGATATCCCGTCGTCAATGTCTGCTCGCTGTCCACGTCCGCCGCAGGCAGCGCCAGCGCACGCTCGATGAGCGGCGTGAAATCGTCATTCACGATTTTGGTCACGCCCTCGAGCCCGGCCACATCATAGGAGAAGAAGCGATCGGCATAGGTCCCCTTAATCGGCATGACGCAGTTCGTCGTCGCGAGGATGGCGCCCGGATATTGCTCGAACAGACGGCGCTGATCATACCAGGCTTTGCCGATATTGCCTTTCAAATGCGGATATTTCTTCAATGCCGGGTAGCCATGCGCCGGAAGCATCTCGGAATGGGTGTAGATATTAATTCCCTTGCCCTCCGTCTGCTTCAGCAATTCCTCCAGCGCATACAAGTTATGCCCCGTCACGACGATGGACTTGCCTTCTATTTTGTTCTGCGGGACGGTAACCGGCACGGGAACGCCGAAATGCTCCGTATGCGCCCGATCCAGCACATCCATAATACGGATCGCCGCGCCCCCTACCTTCATCGCCATGTCCAGATGCTCCTGCAAGTTGAAATTGGAGTTGGTCAACGTCATATAAAGAGCTTCATGCGTAATCGCGTCTACTTCTTCATCGACATAGCCCAACTGCCGCGCATGCGTCGCGTACGCCGCGATGCCTTTCAACGCAAACACGATCGTATCCTGAAGACTGGCTATCGTCTCGTCCTTGCCGCACACTCCGACAACCTTGCAGCCGCCCGTCGGCGTTTGCTCGCATTGATGACAGAACATTCGCGCTTCCCCCTGTCAAAATGGATTTCTGTCTTCAACATACTAGACGGGAAAGCAAGGCCGAGTGCGTATGATCACAACAAATATTTCAAAATCATGAATATCGCGTCAAATTCACAATCTCGCCTCATGTCACAAAAAACAGCGCGTCCATTCCGGATCGCGCTGTCCATATGCGACGATAATCTGAGATTACAGAATCGCTTCCTTCATCAAGGCCTCGACCATCTTCTCCAATGCCTCCCGATCCGGCTCCTGGAACCGGTCCGTAACCGGACTGTCGATATCCAGCACGCCCACAAACCGTCCATCCTTCATCATCGGGATGACGATCTCGGAACGGGATGCCGCGTCGCAGGCAATATGACCCGGGAACGCATGAACATCCGGGACGACGAGAGTCCGCTGCTCCCGGGCGGCGGTTCCGCACACGCCGCGTCCCAATGGAATGCGGATACACGCCGGCAAACCCTGGAACGGGCCGAGCACCAGCTCTTTCTTGGACTCGTCCATTAAATAGAACCCGGCCCAGTTAATATCCTTCAAGCCTTGCCAGAGCAAGGCCGACGCATTGGCCAGATTGGCGATGAGATTCGGCTCGCCCTCGATTAAGGCGAGAAGCTGCTTATGCAGCAGCGGATAATCCTGATCCGGCTGACCGGAATATTGGCTCAGTGTGAACATCGGGCACGCCTCCTGATTGCACAGTATTTCTTGTCACGATTCTGTACCATCGTACCACATCTGGAGGCCGCCGCGAAGAGGCGGTCAGCACCGCAACGCCTCGCCCCCCCTTCCGTCTTCCCTCCATTCTGCTCATTTACTTCTTATGGCCAATATTCCCGTTGCTCAGGAAAGGGAGACAAACCTCTCCACTGCCTCTTATGATTGCTATCCCCGTTGTTCAGGAAGGCCTGTCCTTCACATTTATCCCCAGTATTCAGGACAACCAGCAACCATATTAGCCCTCTTATGACGGATATCCCCATAGTTCAGAAACCAACGATATCAGGTCAAGCGGATAAATTTAGATTCTTCCCGTTCGAGTGACAGACTCATCGCAAGGTACTTGGTAAGTTATATATATTACCTGAACGACAGGGATACTGAGCAAAAGAAGAAGGAGCACGATAAGAAGTGAAGACTGAGCGGATGGGATATTGGGCAAAAGGATACGAAAAGAACCTTTGGCGGCATCAAGAGGGCCTACCGGTTAAGCAGGAAAGCAAGGAACAAAGAGAAGGAGCAGAATCATGGATTTCCCTCCCTGTCTGAAGATATAATGGAAGGTAACAATAGAGGGTCCCTTGAACGCAGTGAGAGAAGCGGACCTGACGAACCGGCAATAGGCTGCCGCCCGCTCCTCTGCCGCAGCGTATCGCCGATCCATTACGGGAGGCGTTCTATATGTTATCCAATACGTTCATGTTTACCGACCCGGAGGGCGTTCGCGTCCACGTGTACCGCTGGGATCCGGGAGAAGGGCAGCCTGTGCGCGGGGTCGTCCAGATTGCGCATGGCATGACCGAGACGGCCCGGCGATACAGCCGCTTCGCCGAAGCCTTCACGGAGGCGGGTTATGTTGTCTATGGCAACGACCACCGCGGGCATGGCCGGACCGCCGGGCGGCCCGAAGACCTCGGGTATGTCGGCGAAGACGGCTTTACATGGATGGTCCGCAATATGGCGCAGTTGACCGAGATCATCCATGCGGAACAGTCCGGGCTGCCCGTATTTCTGTTTGCGCACAGCATGGGATCCTTTTTGGCCCAGAAATATATAACAGAGCATGGCGGCAAAATAAACGGTGTCATTCTGTGCGGCACCAACGGGCCGAGGGGGCCCGAATTGTACGCTGGCGCCGCGCTGACGAAGGTGATTGCCGCCGCTCGCGGCTCCCGCCACCGCAGCAAAATGATTGACAACATGGCATTCGGCGGCTTCAACCGCACGTTCCGCCCGAGCCGCACCTCCTTTGACTGGTTGAGCCGGGACGAGCAGGAAGTCGATAAATATGTGGCCGATCCGGAATGCGGATTTTTGAGCACGATCGGCTTTTACCGGGACTTGTTCGGACTGCTCCGGGAGATTCATCGCCCCGAGACGATGCAGGCCATTCCGAAGGATTTGCCGGTGATGCTCATTGCCGGCGACCGCGATCCGGTCGGCCAATATGGCAAGGGCGTGCGGCGACTGGCCGAGATGTATCGAGAGCTCGGGCTGCGCGAGGTCGAATGCATTCTGTACCCGGAGGCGAGACATGAGCTCCTGAATGAGAAAAACCGGGATGAGGTTACGTCAGACTGCCTCTCCTGGCTGCGGAAGCACACGCCGTAACCGTTGCTGCATCAAGGCCCGCCTTCGGTGTGGAGGGGCTATTTGTTTCCTGTATACTTGTAGGGGTATAATGGGATTGGGAAGTACAATCTCGAACATGATTTTGGAGGGATAGCCATGCCCCAATTATTTGAACCGCTAACGTTACGCGAGGTGACGATACCCAATCGTATCGTAATGTCGCCGATGTGCATGTACTCTTGCCACAATGAGGACGGGATGGTCAACGATTGGCATCTGGTCCATTATACGTCCCGCGCCGCCGGACAAGTCGGCCTGATCATGATCGAGGCGACCGCCGTCACCCCTGGTGGACGCATCAGCGCCAAGGATCTGGGCATTTGGAGCGATGAGCACGTTGAAGGCCTTCGCCGCCTGACCGACATGGTGCATGCGCACGGCAGCAAGATCGGTATTCAGTTGGCCCACGCCGGGCGCAAAGCAACCGTTCCCGGAATCATCGCCCCTTCGGCGCTGCGCTTCAGCGAGGCCTATGAGACGCCGGAGGAGATGATGCTGGAGGACATCCGCAAGACGATCAAGGCATTCGCCGACGCCGCGCGGCGGGCAGAGGAAGCCGGGTTCGACGTGATCGAGATTCACGGCGCGCACGGGTATTTGATCAACCAGTTCCTGTCCCCGCTGACGAACCGGCGGACCGACAGCTACGGCGGCAGCGCCGACGCCCGCTACCGCTTCTTGAGCGAAGTGATTGAGGCGGTGCGTCTCACATGGTCCAAGCCGCTTTTTGTTCGCATCTCGGCCAATGAATATGCCGAAGGCGGGAACGAGATCGAGGCATATATTGACTATGCGCGGCGCATGAAGGATCAGAGCGTCGACCTGATCGACTGCAGCTCGGGCGGGGTCGTCCCTCACCCGGTCGAATCGTATCCGGGGTACCAGGTCCAATATGCGCACGCGATCCGTCAATCTGCCGGCATCGCCACCGGGGCCGTCGGGCTGATTGCCGAACCCGCCTTGGCCGAAGAGATTGTGCGCAACGCCCGGGCCGATCTCGTCTTCCTCGGCCGCGAGCTGCTGCGGGATCCGTACTGGCCGCGTCTGGCCGCGAAGCAATTGCGCCAGGAGCTCGCTCCGCCGAAGCAATACGAGCGCGGCTGGTAATCTATTGATGAGAATCATTGCATCATGAACACGAGATATTATAGGCGGGGCCGCATCAGCGGCTCCGCCTTCTTATGCTGTCTTCGCCCCAATGCCGCTGTGCGCTACAAACCAGCAGCCTGACGACAATCGCCGTCATGAACGGGGTCGAGGTGCAGAAGCCAATCCTTGCAGTCAAGGCATCCGCTTGAAGTCGGTGGTGCGCTGCAGATGCTCTTCAATGCGGTTCAGGCGCTTATTGTAACGTCCATCCCTGCCTCCTTCAAATTTCCCGAAATATGTCTCGCAGCTTCTCATCTCCTCTGCTCTGAGGCAGAAAAACAGCACGCGGAGCTGTCTCAAATCCTGTCGTTTTCCTATGAGGAATATCACCTCTAACCTATTTACTTCCCCAATATGTTGTAGTATATTGGCATAAGTACAACAACATATTGAACGATACAGGTGCTGCGGTTCGACAAAGCGATGCGCGTCGGGCCCCGGCTTAATAGGGAAGACGGTGCGAATCCGTCGCGGTCCCGCCACTGTTAGAAGCGCTTCCGGAACATCGATCATCTCCGTTCCGGGGCAAGTACCCGGCAGAACAGGCGCTCTGTAGAGAGCGGCCTTTTCTATGTCCACTGGGACGAATGTCCCGGGAAGGCCGCCGAGGTATTCGGCTTCGAGCCAGGAGACCTGCCTGTATCGCAGCACATTGATGTCCCTACGCGGAATAGGGAACGTGTTCAGGCCGCGCTACGATGCGTACCGCCTTCGGCGGTGAACGCAGCTGCGTGGTTGCGGGGGAGCTGCGCCTTGTCCTGTTGATGCGCAGCCGCCATCATAAGAAGCCCCCGGATACATACGGCTTTGCCATGCCGTTCCTGAGCTGTTCTCGCGAAGGGACGGCTATTTTTATTGTTCTGTTCGAGGAGGAATACGGATGCTAACCACCAATCATACCGTTCAGACCGTACACAAACCGAATAATCGCTCGCTCGCGTTCGACGCGGAGCGCATCCTGCGTTACGGCGAGCGCATCATGGGCGAATACCCGAAGCTGGATCGCGAACGCTGGCACCGGGGCGTCCTGGCCAAGCTCCGTCACAGCCAGGTTCAGGCATCCGACATCACGCAGGCTTGCATCATGACCGCATTGGAGCTTGTATCCGTCGAGGAACCGCAATGGAAGTTCGTCGCGGCTCGCGCCCTGCTGACGAAGCTGTATAAGGAAGCGGCCCTGCACCGCAGCTACAAGGCATATGCCGACCGGCCGTACGGCGACTTCTACAAGCTGGTTAAGCAGTTGGCCGATATCGGCATTTACCGCCAGGAGCTGCTGGAGGCCTACACGCCCGATCAGATTCGTGAGCTGGGCCAGGCCATCGTTCCGGCCTGCGACGAGCTGTTCGACTATATCGGGCTGCTGACCCTCGCGGAACGGTATTTGGCGGTTGATTTCGAAGGGCGCACGATGGAGCTGCCGCAGGAGCGCTATATGATCATCGCCATGTACCTGATGCATCAAGAACCGGAGGAGCGCCGGGTCGAGCTGGCCAAGGAAGCCTATTGGGCGATGAGCAATCTCTATATGACCGCCGCGACGCCGACGATGGCGAACGCGGGCAAGAAGGTCGCCGGACAGCTGTCGAGCTGCTTCATCGATACGGTGGACGACTCGCTGGAAGGCATCTTCGATTCGAATACCGATGTGGCCCGGCTGAGCAAGATGGGCGGCGGCATCGGCGTCTATCTCGGCAAGGTGCGGGCGCGCGGCTCCGACATTCGCGGCCACAAAAATACGAGCTCCGGCGTCATCCCCTGGATTCGCCAGCTGAACAATACCGCCGTGAGCGTCGACCAGCTCGGCACGCGCAAAGGCGCCATTGCCGTCTATCTGGACGTGTTCCATAAGGACATTCTGTCCTTCCTCGATCTCAAATTAAATAACGGCGACGAGCGCATGCGCGCGCATGATATTTTCCATGGCGTCTGCATTCCGGATCTGTTCATGGAGGCGGTCGAGAAGCGCGAAGACTGGCATCTGTTCTGCCCGCATGAAGTGAAGAAGACGATGGGGTGGGCCGACGGGAACGGACGGCCGCTCGGACTGGAAGATTTCTATGACGAACAGGCGGGGCAGGGACAGTTCCGCGAGAAGTATGCCGAGGCGGTGGCGAACCCGCGGCTGTCGCGCATTACGCTGCCGGCCATCGACATCATGAAGCGCATCCTGAAGTCTCAGCTGGAGACCGGAACGCCTTATATGTTCTACAAGGATACCGCCAACCGGGCCAATCCGAACAAGGCGCATGGCACCATTTACTGCTCCAATCTCTGTACCGAGATTATGCAGAACATGTCTCCGACCACAATCGAACAGGAAGAGCTGGTCCTGGAAGACGGGCGCGCCCGCATCATCATCAGCAAGATTCCGGGCGACTTCGTCGTCTGCAACCTGAACTCGATTCATCTGGCGCGCGCCGTGCGGGCCGGCGTGCTCGAACGCCTCGTCCCGATTCAGGTGCGGATGCTCGATAACGTCATCGACATCAACAATATCGAGGTGCTGCAAGCCCAGCATACGAACCGGCGCTATCGCGCGATCGGCCTCGGTACCTTCGGCCTGCATCATCTGCTTGCGCTGGAAGGCATCGCCTGGGAATCGGATGAGGCCGTGGAATACAACGATCATCTCTATGAACGGATTCATTATCTGGCGGTGCGGGCGAGCATGGAGCTGGCGAAGGAAAAAGGCGCTTATCCGCTGTTCGCCCAATCCGAATGGGAGAACGGCCGTTACTTCGAGCAGCGCGAATATACGACCGGAACGCGCCCCGGCCGCTTCGTGACGACCGATCAGTGGAAGGAGCTTGCGGCCGAGGTCAAGGCGAACGGGATGCGCAACGCCTGGCTGATGGCGGTCGCGCCGAATGGCTCCACCTCGATCATTGCCGGCTCGACGGCCAGCATCGATCCGGTATACGAGCTGCTCAGCTATGAAGAGAAGACCACGTACAAAATCGCCAATCCGGCGCCGGACTTGTCCGACAAGACGATGTGGTATTACAAGACGGCATTCCGCCTCGATCAAAATTGGTCGATCCGCATGGCGGGCGCCCGCCAGCGCCATATCGACCAGGGCCAGAGCTTCAACCTGTATGTCCGTCCCGATATCCGGGCCGTCGATTTCCTTAACCTGCATCTGCATGCCTGGAAGGCCGGCTTGAAATCGACCTATTACGTGCGCAGCCAGGCGTTGACCGTCGAGGAATGCGAAGCATGCAGCTCGTAAAGCGAATGCAGGACTGCCCGCCTCCGGGGGCGGCTTCGCATCTCCGGAAGCAATCCCGCTTCTTCGGGAACGGCTTCCTCCCCCTGCGGCAGATAGAATGATGATAACGTGAGGAAAGGAAGAAAATGATGACTTTACTCGATCACGAACTGAAACTGCAAAAAATATTCAATACCGAGGCGCCGAATCAATCGACCCGCATTATTCTGGGCGAATGCTCCGGTATTCTGAACTGGGACGATATCCGAATGCCGCATATGTACAAGCTGTACAAGGTGCTTCTGCTGAACCATTGGATCGCCGATGAGATTCCGATGTCCAAGGATGCCCAGCAATTTCCGAATCTGACGCCCGACGAGCAGCGCGCCTTCAAGATTAATATCTCGCTGCTGGCGGTGCTCGATTCGATGCAGACGATGTTCGTAGGCGATGTGAAGCGGTTTTTCACCGATTCCTCCCTGGAGGCCATTTCGGCCATTATCGCCCAGCAGGAAGTGGTTCACAATCAATCTTATTCTTATGTGCTGTCCTCGCTCGTGTCGGAGCAGGAGCAGAAGGACATTTTCGAATATTGGAAGCATGATGCCGTGCTCCTGGAGCGCAACCGCTTCATTGCGGACATTTACCAGACGTTCCGGGACAATCCGACGCCGCAGACATTCTTCGAAGCGCTCGTCGCGGATCTGATTCTCGAAGGCGTATTTTTCTACAGCACGTTCGCCTTCTTCTATAACCTGGCGCGCGACCAGAAGATGATGGCCACGAGCCAAATGATCTCGTACATCCAGCGCGACGAGAACCAGCACTGCTACTTCTTCGGCGAAGTGTTCAAGCAGCTGCTGCGCGACTTCCCGGAACTGAATACCGACGAGAACCGCCGGTTCGTCTACGAGACCATCGACCGGGCCGTTCAGCTGGAGACGAACTGGGCGCATTACACGCTTAGCAATATTCGCGGCATCGATCTGCGCGAGCTGAGCGATTACATTAAATATATCGCGAACCGCCGCCTCGCCATGATGGGCATGGAAAAGGCCTATGAAGGCGTCGACGTGAATTGCATGCCATGGATTAAGCCCTTCTCCGACGAGGCGCTCAATTCGACGAAGACCGATTTCTTCGAAGCGAAATCGCGCACCTACGGCAAGGTCGGCGACGACAACGGCTTCGACGAGCTGTAAGCCGCGTGCTGCCGGGCACCCGCCCGCGCATGCAACCCTGCGGCCAGCCCACAATATCATCGGTATGCGGCAAGGCCGTCCTGTCATCTGCGACCGGAACGGCCTTGCTTTTTATATCCCCCGACACCCGCCTTTACAAAAACGATAACTTCCGTTAACAATCCCCTCATTCGCTTGCCCTAAGATAAATATATATCATATCAAGCTCTCTTGATTCCCACGATTTCTTCTTGCGACGGAGGTTATGTATGAACAAAAAGAAGCTTGGCACAGCCGCGGTCCTGACGACGCTGATAAGCGCCTTGTTCGCCGGCTCCCTATTTGCGGCGCCAATCCGCCCTATCGATCACATCCAATGGATGCAGGATAAGAACTACATATTCGGAACCAAGGACGGGCTCGCGCTGGATCGCCCGATCACCCTCGTGGAAGCGATCGCGATGCTCGCGCGCGTGCAGGGCGCGGCGGAGTCCGTGAAGACCGCCGATCCGGCGTTCAAGCATTGGGCCGCCACATCGCTAACGTGGGCGAAGCAGGAGGGGATCGTCGATGCGGAGCAATGGAAAGAGCTCCATCATCCGGCTCCGGCGGCGACGCTCCAGAGCGTGGCGGAAAGAGCAGGGTTGCGTCTCGAGCTGGCCGGAGACACGGTGACCCGCGATCAGTTCTTCAAGGCGCTCGGCGGCGCGGTTACGACGCATGTCACCATCGGGCATACGAACGATCTGCATGGCCACGTTCTCGAAGATGCCAAAGCGAAAGAAATGGGCTACGCGAAGCTCGCCACCTTGATGAAGGATCTGCGCGAGGAAAATCCGAATACGATGCTGCTGGATGCCGGAGATATGATTCAAGGCACCATTTACGTGAATCTATCCAAAGGAGAAACGGCGACGAAGCTGGCCAATGCCCTCGGGTACGACTTCATGGCGTCGGGCAACCACGAATATGACTTCGGCCATGAGCAGCTTGCGAGGCTGACGAAGATGTTCGAGTTCCCTGTGCTGGCCGCCAACGTCTTCGACGCGGAAGGCAAGCCTATGCTTCAGCCTTATGTCACAAAGCAGGTGGGCGGCAAGACCTTCGCCATCCTCGGCTTGGTCACGAAGGACACGCCGATTGTTACCCATCCTGACAATGTGAAGGGCCTGACGTTCCGGGACCCGATCGAGGTCGCGAAGGAATGGGTGCCGAAGCTCCGCCAAGTGGCCGATCATGTCATCGTGCTCTGCCATACCGGCCTGGAGTATGATCGCGAGATGGCAAAGCAGGTGCCGGGCATCGACATCATCGTCGGCGGCCACACCCATACCCCGGTCGATGAGCCGGAGCTGGTCAATAGCACCTACATCGTGCAGGATTGGGAATACGCCAAGTCGCTGGGCCGGGTCGATCTGTACTATCATGGCGAAGATTTGGTTCATTTCTCCGGCGGACTGCTCAAATATGACGAAACGACGAAGCCCGACCCGGACGTAGCCGCCATCGTCGAGTCGCTGAAAAAAGAGACCGATGCGCTCTTGAATGAAAAAATCGCGACGGCGAGCGTCGATCTGGACGGGGACCGATCGAGAGTGCGGAAGCAGGAGACGATCATGGGCAATCTGGTCGCGGACGCGATGCTGGAGCGCACCCGGACGATGCCCGGCTTGGAAGCCGATCTGGCCATCACGAACTCGGGCGGCATCCGCACGACCATTATGAAGGGTGATGTGACGAAGCGGAATTTGTACGACGTGCTGCCGTTCCCGAACACGCTCGCTGTCGTTGAAGTGAAGGGCAGCGACCTGAAGGCCGCTCTCGAAAACGGAGTCAGCGAAATCGAGTCCGGCTCCGGGCGCTTCCCCCAAATTGCGGGCATGTCCTTCGACTTCGACTTGAAGCAGCCGAAGGGCAGCCGCGTGACCGACGTCAAAGTGGGCGGCAAGGCGCTGGAAGAAGACAGAACGTATCATGTCGCGACCAACGACTTCCTGATCGCGGGCGGAGACGGATATTCCATGTTCATGAACAAAAAATCGCTTGACACCGGCGTCACGCTCTATGAAATGGTCGAACAGTACATGAAGGCGAAGAAAGAGATTACGGGCAAGATCGAGCAGCGCATTCGCCAGTAACGGTCCCGCCCCTTCCTTAGTGAACTTCTTTTTAACCAAGCCCCTCTTCGAAGGGCCCGTACAGTACACGCAGTTCCCCGTGCTGGCGCGGCCCTTTTTTTGATGAAAAAGCCCCATCTTCTCAGAGAAGACAGAGGGCAAATGAGCGCCATATTCCTTCCAGTTAACCTATCGTCTTGACGACTTCGCCGTCTTGGTTCCGGATCTCGGTCTTGACGATGTGAAATTGCACCTTCGGCAGGGAAGCAATCGTGAACGTTCCTTGACGCGGCACGAGCCGCGAAGCCAGCTCCTCCAGCGCCTGCTCGTTCAGATGCAGCTCGAGAGCGTCGTCCTGCACGACGGCCTGAGGCTCGTCGCCGGGAAGGCAGGCGATAGGCCGGTTCGGGCCGATTAAATACAGCGCCTCCCGGTACGGGATACGGCCGCGCAGTATTTGAGCAATCGAAGGTGCCTGCTTCGCTCCGATCTCAATCGTATATACCGCCCCCCGCATGAACTTCTTCTCCTCCTGCCAGACCAGACTATCGATGAACAGGCTGCCTGTCCCGGAGCCGTCCCTCCGCATCCCCTCTTCCGCTCTGGCGGCGGTATCCGGATCGCGAAGCACCGAGGTCCGCTTCAGATCGGTGATGCCCAGCGGCAGAACCTCCTCCATCATTGGCAGGAAGCCGCTGCTTCTCCATGACTGCATCATGTCGAGCTCGTCCAGCGTAATGCCGGCCACCTGCAGGAATTGTACGCTCCCGTTCGGCGTATCCATCTCGCCCAGTTGGCTGTCCCGCATGAAGAAAAGCGCCCTCATCTCCGTATCCGAGTCAAGCGCGATCGGACCGTTCGCATCCAAATAATGCCCTGCCGCGAACACATTGCCTGACCGGAATACATACCGGGCCAGATTCTGCAGCATGTTCATCGGCCATGCCGGAGGTTCCTCTTCCCCCTCCCGCTTCAGCCGCATCGTCAGTTCGAAGCCATAGCCGCTGATCTCCGGGTCGTCCCCTTCCTTCTCGTACAGCTCCGAGAAGCCGTATGTGACATAATGCCAATGCGGCTCCGGCTCGGCCTGCGCAAAGACGCTGATCCCGTCCAGCGGATCCTCGCCGCCCAGCATATAGGGCAAGACGGTGCCATAATGAAGCGGCTCCGTGTCCCCGTACACTTCCTTCAATTTCGCATCAATCGCGTCCCACCCAAGGGCCTGCGCTTCTTCTTCCGTCATCCGCGTTCACCTGATTTCATATGGTTTAGAGGTTATTCGTTGTTCGCACGATGTGAGAGGGTGTTACATCCACCCATGCTGCATTTCACCCGTCAGACGGGCAGCAGCGATAAAATAATGGAAGTCAGCCCGAAGCAAAGATTCAGCAAACACAAGAAGATGACAACCTGCTTCTGGTTCAATCCGACCGCCAGCAGACGGTAATGCGCCTGGGTCGCATCCGCTTTGTAGATCGGCTGCCCGTTAAGCATCCGCCGGAAGACGACCAAAATATTGTCGAATATCGGCACGCCCACCGCGAGAATCGGAATGAAAAGCGATAAGAGCGTTGCTTGCTTGAACGCGCCGTCGAGCGCCACCACCCCCAGCATGAAGCCGAGAAACGTCGCCCCGGCGTCGCCCATAAAGACATTGGCCGGCGGCTTGTTGTAACGCAAATACCCTATTGCCGCTCCGACCAGGATCAAAGCCATCATCGCCGGAGTTCCCTGCCCGTGCGAGATGCCGACGATGAACAACGTCCCCGCCGAGATCGCGGTCAGTCCCCCTGCCAGTCCGTCCATCCCGTCCGAAAAGTTAATGACCGTCGTGACGCCGAATATCCAGGTTACCGTCAGGAGGAACTGAAGCCATTCCGGCAAATAGATGAATTGCCCCGTGAACGGGTTGTTGAAGCCGATGAAAGCGATACCGGAAGCGTAGACCAAGGCGGCGGCCCCTACCTGCACGATAAGCTTCGGCAGCGCAGGAAAATCCTTGCGCCGGGTCTTGTACCAATCATCCACCATGCCGATGGACAGGATGAGCAGCCCCCCGCCGAGAATGCCTGCCATCTTCGTCAAGGAATGCGGGACGAACGACACATAGGTGATGCAAAAGCCGATAAAAATCGCAGCCCCTGCCAACAAGGGAATGGGCTGCCTATGTATTTTCCGTTCATTATCCGCCTGCGGCTGATCGACGAAGCCGATGCGAAAGGCCAATTTCTTGAAGGGAGGAATCAGAAAAAGGACGATACAAGCAGAAAGAAGGAAGGCGAAAACGTAAGAAAACATATCATTACCTCCGCTGCATAACTGTTTAGGTTCATTATAAAGCATATATGAACATGATCAACCACAAGGCGACAGATTTTGGCACGCCAGATGAGTTGAGTTATACGGACCGTCAAGGCATAACCGGCAAATTCCGGCCGGCTCTCTCAGCATTTGGTGCGGAGTCTCGTTGTCAGAATGTCCACGTTCCCATCCAGTTCTATTTTTGCAGTCCCGCCCTTTCTTTGACCCAGGGTTGACAATCCTTAAAGAGGGATGTTACTCTTTATTCGAGTTCTTTATTAAGAACGATTTTAGTTTCATTGTTCTTCGGCAAGAACGAGGATGTGTATCCGGAGGAGAACGACGATGGGTGCAATAGCAGGCATTTATCACCTTCAACACGATAAGTTGGAACCCGGACTTGGGAGAGAAATGATCGATGCCTTGCGGCGCTTTCCCGCTGATTACATAAGCAGTTGGAGTAACGGTTCCCTCTTTCTGGGATGCCTCCAGCAGTGCATTACGCCCCAATCCATCAGCGAGGTCCTTCCCTGCTATGATCCGGTTACATCGCTCGCCATTACTTCGGATGCGATGATTGATAATCGGGACGAATTAGCAGACCAGCTTCAGCTATCCAAGCAGGCTCTTCAGACCATAACGGACAGCCAGCTTATTCTCCAAGCATATATGAAATGGGGCCATGATATGCCCAAACATCTCGTAGGGGATTTCGCTTTCATCATTTGGGATGGCAGGGATCGCACGATGTTTGGCGCAAGGGATTTTTCCGGAACACGGACCCTTTACTTTCATCAATCCCCGGAACTGCTCTCATTCTGCACAGTCATGGAACCGCTTCTAAAGCTCCCGCACGTGAAAAGAGACTTGAACGAACGCTGGATTTCCCAATTCCTTGCTATCCCGATCACGACAGACGCCGTAGATTCATTTTCTACCGTGTATCAATCCATTAAGCAGGTTCCCCCTTCCCATTCCATTTTCGTTGCCAACGGGAAAGTAATCTTTCAACAATACTGCCGGCTGCGGCATAGTGACAAGCTTGTGCTTGCAAGCAACGAGGAATATGAGGAAGCGTTCCGGGATGTTTTTCAGACTGCCGTTCATGCCCGTCTAAGAACATGCCGCCATGTCGGAGCACACCTAAGCGGCGGACTTGATTCCGGTTCGGTGGTCAGCTTTGCCGCTCCGATGTTGAGAGCCATCAACAAGCCTCTCTATACCTTCAGCTATTATCCGGTCGAGGGCTTTTCCGATTTCACTTCAGGCAGCCGTTTTGCGGATGAAAGAGAATACATACGGTCCACGGCGGAGCATGCAGGCAATATCGAGATGAATGTATCCAGTTATCCGGCAAGCAACCCTTACTCCGTCATTGACGAATGGCTTGATACGCTGGAGATGCCGTATAAATTTTTTGAGAACTCCTTTTGGCTTAAGGGAATCTATGAACAAGCCTCTGCCCAGGGCATCGGGATTATGCTTACCGGACAGAGGGGGAACTGGACCATATCCTGGGGGCCCGCCATGGATTACCAGGCCAGTCTGCTAAGGAAAGGACGTCTCGTCTCGTTCTTCTGGGAGTACAGACGTTATTGCCAATCGCTTGGGGCGAATCCCTGGAAAGTGCTTCAAATCGTCGGCAAAAAGAGCTTTCCTTGGCTCGCCCCGCTGATTGCTCCGGGAAGCGACCCTGCGCTGCCGGTCTTGATTAACCCGGAGTTCGCCAGAAAAACCAATGTAACGGACTGCATGAAGGCCTGCGGCATGGACGTCTGGGGATCATCGACTCAGAATGCGTATGACATTCGCAAAGACCACTTTAATCAACTGTACTTTTGGAATATTAACGGAACGATCGGCACGAAGCTTTCCCTTAAGCATAAAATCTGGGACAGGGATCCCACCAATGATTTGCGGGTCGTCCGCTTCTGTCTGTCGGTGCCTGATGAACAGTTCGTTCAGCAAGGCGTCGACCGTTCGCTCATACGCAGGGCAACCGCCCGCTACCTGCCCGACAAGGTGAGATTAAATCGAAAAAGACGCGGCGTGCAGGGCGCTGACGGCGTGTTCAGACTCATGCCCGAGTGGAGTGGATTGATCCGGGAGTTTGAACAGATGATTGGCGATCCGCGAACATCTTATTATCTGAATGCCCCCCTGCTCCAGGAGCTGCTGAACGAGATCCGCCATCGCCCGCGGCCGGAGCTTGCTTTCGATCTCAAGTTCCGCGTGCTGATGCGCGGGTTCATCTTTCATAAATTCCTGTCAAGAAGCTGTGGAAAGGAGGTGTAACCATGAAAAAGCCGTACAGCAAGCCGTCCCTTGAAGTGTTGGATGTTCATCAGACCATGGCTGGGCCGGGTACCTCTACGCCGGATGCTTTCCAGCCGGACCCGGACGAAGACGTGCATTTCGATCCGATCGATAGCTAGACTACTGGTTTAATGAATGCGGTTATGGTGCGGTACCCTTATACTTCTCAACGGGTATGAGGGTTCCCCTGTTCTCATTTTTAAGACCCTTGGAGAGATGAGCATGACCGAACGTGCAGCGGTAAGGACTGACCATTATAAAGCTTTTGGCTTCCGTATTGAGAGCGACTTTGCATTACCGGAACTGCCTCAGGCTGATGAACGCGAGCCTATGGACAACATTACGGTACGGCGGACCGACTTGGAGCCTCTGTGGAACAGCTCCATTCGTTCCTATGGCAACTTGGCTATTCTGGATCACGGCCGTACGGTTATGTTTCGGATACCCGGGGCTGCTATATATGCGGTACGGGATGCCTCCTCTATTCTGGTCTCTCCGTTCGATCAGGCGGAAGAGGACTGGGTTCGGCTTTTTATTCTGGGGACTTGCATGGGCATTCTATTGCTGCAGCGCAAAATTATGCCTCTGCACGGCAGCGCCGTGGCTATTGGCGGGAAGGCCTACGCCATTATCGGCGAGTCCGGGGCGGGCAAATCCACCTTGGCTTTGCACCTGATGTCCGAAGGATATCCGCTGCTTAGCGATGATGTGATTTCCGTCGTGATCACTCAAGGCTCTCCTTGGGTTGTCCCATCTTATCCGCAGCAAAAATTATGGGCGGACACATTGAAGCACATGGGAATGGACAATGCCAATTACACCCCGCTTTATGAGCGGAATACGAAATTTGCCGTGCCCGTGGTGTCCAATTTTTATGATAAACCTCTTCCTTTGGCAAGCATCTTTGAGTTGGTTCCCTGGGATGCAGCGACTCATAGTGCGCCGATCCAGGGGTTGGATCGCTTACGCGTCCTCTTCCACCATACGTACCGTAATTTTTTGGTGCAGCCGCTGGGATTGATGGAATGGCACTTCAAGACCCTGACATCCTTCGTTCACCAGATCGGGATGTACCGTCTGCACCGCCCCATGGTTGGATTCAGCGCGCTTGATCTGACATCTGTCATCTTAAACATAACCCGGCAAGGAGAGAATGACCAATGAGCAACCTTCATTCGATCGCCCCTGTCGATACGCTTGTTCAATGCGAGGGCCATATCGTTAGCGATATGGCCGGCGAAAAAGTGATGTTAAGCGTCCAGAAGGGAAAATACTATAATCTCGGTACGCTTGGCGGCGAGATCTGGGACATGCTTGTCACGCCCGTGAAGGCGGAACATATTATTCGATCCATTTTATCCGAGTATGAGGTAGAGCCGCCGGAATGCGAGGAAGACATTCTCCTGTTCCTCTCGGATTTGGAACGTGAAGGGTTGATAAGGCTTGTGAAGCGGCTATGAACCGGTTGAGAAGATGGATATGGTTATGCTTGTTCGACCGGAAGACATTCCTTTTATTTGCGGAAGCTTATCTTTATTTGGGGTGGGCGCGCATTCTTTTGTATTTTCCGTTCGCGAAGATCTCGCCGCTGCTGGGGAGACGATCCATGGAAACGCCGGAAGTCCATGATCCGTCGGATACAAAAACCATGAAGCATATTCGGAACGCGATCCATATCGCGAGCCGGCACACGTTCTGGGAGAGCAAATGCTTGGTAAGAGCGATAGCAGGCATGAAAATGCTTGAGAAAAGAAGCCTGAACAGCACTTTATATTTGGGGACCGGGAAAAATAAAAACGGCGAACTGATCGCACACGCCTGGCTCCGCAGCGGCTCGATATACATTACCGGCGCCGAGATGATGAAGCAGTTCGTCGTGGTGGAGAAATTCGCGAAAAGCGCAGGGACAGACTTATGAACTCGATTACGCTTTACATGAAGCGGCTTCATAAAACGGCAGGGTTACGATTAAGCATCAACATTATTGGCATGGTGATCAGCAGTCTCCTGGAAGGCATGACATTTCTTCTGCTCATCCCCATGCTTACGGTTGGCGGCGTTCTGTTGTCAGAGCCGGCTTGGGAGAACAGGCTGCAGTTTTTGAACATCCTGCACAGCTTGCCGCAGGCTTCTTCCCTAGCCATTATTCTCACGGTCTACCTGCTGATTGTCGTCATTCAAAACCTCATTCATCGGGCCGTTACGATCCGCAATGCCGAGATAGAGCAACATTTCAGCCGACAGCTGCGTTACGAGAATTACAGCGCTCTTCTAAGAGCGCAATGGTCTTTTTTCCTACACCGCAGAACTTCCGATCTGGTGAATGCCCTTACGATCGAGACCGCCAGAGTCTTGGGGGGAATCAGTCTGCTCCTCCAATTCATTACATCTGCCTTGTTTACCCTCGTTCAGATTATTTTCGCCTTCTGGATCTCACCGACGATAACGCTGTTCGTGATTGCCTGCGGAGCCATGCTTGCCTTTCTTTCCCGCGGATTTATTCGCAAATCCAAGCAGCTCGGCAGCCATACGTCCAAGCTCGCCCAAGCTTATCTGGCGGGAATCACTGACCAGCTTCAGGGAATGAAAGATATAAAGAGCAACAACCTGGAACCCTCCCGCTTGGAGTGGCACCAGCAGCTTACCGAAGGAACCATGCAAGAGCAGCTGGATTATGTGCGGCTAAGGCTGAATTCCCAGCTGTTGTATAAAATATCGTCCTCACTGCTTATTGCCGGATTTATCTTTGTGTCAGTTCGCTTTTTTCCGGCTGAGGGGCCGTCTTTGTTGATCGTTATTCTGGTCTTTGCCAGGTTGTGGCCGCGATTTACCAGCCTCCAGTCCAAGCTGGAACAATTGGCTTCGACCATCCCCGCCTTCAAGGCTCTTCAGCAATTGCAGCATGACTGCCAATTGGCCGCAGATCAGGCGATCGCGCTTACCGAATCGCCCGCTCAGGGACCTGGCCCTTGGTTCGTTATGCAAGGAATCGAAGTCAGAAATCTTTCGTTTCGTTATCAGCCGCAGCGGCCTGTGTATGCTTTGCAAAATATCAGCGTTCATATTCCTGCCCAAGGGATGACCGCTATCGTTGGCAAATCAGGGGCCGGCAAGAGCACGTTGATCGACCTCCTTATGGGCCTGATGCAGCCTGAATCCGGTCAAATCCTCGTGGATGGCATGGCGATCACGAATGAAAATCTGCTCGCGTACAGACGCTCCATCGGGTATGTGGCGCAGGATCCGTTTCTCTATAATGCGAGCATAAGAGAAAACCTGTTGATGGTTAAACCGAGCGCCACGGAGAACGATCTGTGGGAAGCGCTCGATTTCTCCTCGGCAGCTGAATTTGTACGCAAGCTTCCTCACCAATTGGAGACGCTCATTGGAGATCGGGGCATTCGTCTGTCAGGAGGGGAACGGCAGCGGCTGGTGCTGGCAAGAGCCATCATCCGCCAGCCTTCGATCCTTGTCCTGGATGAGGCGACAAGCGCACTGGATACGGAGAATGAAAAAAAGATTCTGACCGCTTTGCACCGGTTGAAGGAGCGCATTACGGTCATTGTGGTTGCCCATAGGCTGTCCACCATCCAAAACGCGGAACAAATTTTAGTTATGCATGACGGGAAATTGGTTGAACAGGGAACCTTTTTGTCATTATCCTCAGAAAAAAAGAGTATATTTGTTAATCTTTTACAAAATCAGGAGGTGAATCCTGTTTCCGTCTATCCGTTGTAGCCGCTTTCGGAGGTGGCACAAATCGGATATAATAGGGACAAGCAGATGTATACACGGAGGTTAAATCATGATCGGAGAACGGATTCAAATCCTTCGAAGGAAGAAAAATTACTCACTGTCAGAACTCTCCGAAAGAGCCGGTGTCGCAAAATCCTATTTAAGCTCAATTGAAAGAGGAATTCAGCAGAATCCTTCCATTCAATTTCTGGAGAAGATTAGCGTTATTCTTGGGGTCTCGGTTGAAGAGCTGCTGCAAGATAAAGAAGCCTCGAATGAAGCTGAGGCGTTAGACGAAGAATGGACTAATCTTGTAAAAGAAGCGATGGCTTCTGGCGTAAGCAAAGAGCAATTCAAAGAATTTTTGGAATATAATAAGTGGAAGCTAACACGCGAAGAGTCGTGATGCTCACTAGCGTTGAGGCAGCCAGGAATAAAGAAATCTCCGATTGTTGAGTCCACCGCGCATTATCTGTAAACATGCCTCAACAAAGGAGATTTCTTTTCGCTAATGTCAACGCTCGCGAGTTATGCTTCTGAATTGACATGGAGCGGCCATTCGGGATTAGATTGTGCCTGAAAATCGCGAAGAAGTTTACGAATGTCCTCAATGGAAAGGCCCATTTGTCGTGCAGTTAAGATAATAGCTACCCAATCCTTGTCCAATTGTTCATTGTTACCTGGAACCGCTTCAACCATGATTGCATTGCCTCCCGAATTTACTCGGCCGGTTGCACCACTAACTCCACGCGCCTAAAGTGCCCAGACAAAAGCGCATTTCATCGTTTCCTAATATATACTTATTAAGTAGCATTATACACGACATTTGACGTTTCATGGTGTCATAGTATGTCGTCTCTGGAGCACTAGTTTTGTCGAATTCGGTGATTACCCGGCCGTGATCCTCTCGCAATACCCTTGCGGATTATGAACCTGCCAATTCCAGCTATCCTCACACATGTCGATAATGCCGTATTTCGGGAACCATCCCAGGTTCAATAGGGACTTGGTCGGATCGGCATAGCAAATCGCGACATCCCCCGGTCTTCGCCCCACGATTTCATAGGGAATCTGAACCCCCGACACCTTCTCGAAGGAATGGATCATCTCCAGCACCGTAACCCCCTGGCCCGTACCCAGGTTATAACATTCGACCCCATTTGTATGATCCAAATGCTCCAATGCTTTCAGATGGCCTTGCGCCAAATCCACGACATGAATATAATCTCGGATTCCCGTTCCGTCTTTTGTAGGGTAATCGGAGCCGTATATTTTGAGCGACGGCAATCTCCCTACGGCGACTTGCGTAATAAACGGCATTAAATTGTTAGGCGTCCCATTGGGGCTCTCTCCGATCTTTCCGCTTTTATGTGCACCGACGGGATTGAAATATCTGAGAATGGAAATTCCCCATCTCGGGTCAGAAGAAGCCAGATCGTGCAGTACTTGCTCAATCATTTGTTTGGTTCTTCCATAGGGACTTACCGCCCCAAGGCTGGCTTCCTCCGAAATGGGAACACAGTCCGGTGCCCCATATACCGAGGCGGATGAGCTGAATACCAGCTTATACACGCCATGCCTGGCCATCGCCCTGCACAGAACCAGCGTGCTGGTAAGATTCGTATGGTAGTAATCAAGCGGCACCTGAACCGATTCCCCAACCGCTTTCAGGCCGGCAAAATGGATCACGGCATCGATGCGATGTCCCTCGAATATCCGATTCAAGCGTTGCTCGTCGAGGAGATCCGCTTCATAAAAAGCAAATCCTTTGCCTGTAATATCCGAGATCCGGCGAATCGCTTCCGGATGGCTGTTGGAGAAATTATCAAGAACGACGATTTCATATCCCGCCTCCAGCATTTCTACGCAAGTATGGCTTCCGATATAACCGGCGCCACCCGTGATCATAATGGCCATTACCTTGTCTCCTCTCTCCGTATGACCGGATTGAATTTAGTAAGGATCGACAGCTTTCCCAGATTCGCCTTGGCTATGTTCGTTAAGTAGATAAACTCCCTCGATTTGCGAAAGCACGCATAGAAGATCAGGTTCGTTACGGTCAGGCACAGCAAGACCCTGACGGCGATATCCCATAACAGCGGCAGCGTGAACAAGCCTGCAATCCAGCCGCAGAAGGATGCCGCCAGAAGAACTAACGCGGCATGCAGTGCGTAACGGGTAAAATAAGGGCGCAGCGGTTGAAAGAATACGTGCTTATGAAGCAAATAAGGATCCACCCAAAAATAGGTTAGCAACCGGCTAATGACCGTTCCGAGGAACACTCCCGGCATCCCGATGAAGCGTGCAAGCGTAATCGATAATGCGATGTTCATTGCCGCTGCGATCAACGGGCTGTACCTCCCCCTTCGGAACATGCCTGTCGTATCCCGGAACATGGTCGAAGCATTTTGCATCCCCGTCGTATAAAAATTGAGCAGGATCGCAAGCAAGGTCTCCTTGCCGAGGATAAAAGAACCTCCGAGCCATAAAATAATCACGGGATCAAGCAAGTTCCACAAACAGACGGCACAAAGCCCGAACACCCAAAAGTTGGCCAAGCGTAACACACAGTAGAAGAAAAACTTCTTCTCCTTATCCTCCGTAGCGTTCAAATTCCCTACGCTGGCCGTTAGAGAATAGAAGAAATAGCTGAGAAACGTAGTTAAGGTTGTCAGAATCAAATAATAATTGGAATACAGTCCGACCCATATGACGCCAAACAGGTTCGCAATAATCAGATTATCCGTCCCATTGATGACAACGCCGCTCACTTTGTACATCAGCAGGGAGCGCAGATTTTGAAAAAAGGTCTTCTTCTCTCCTTTGTCCAGAGGAGTACTGAGCGGCTCCCTCAGGAATTCGTACTTTCGGTCGGCCACGCGGGAAATATACTTGTTTCTAAGAACGCTCATTCCAATCTGGATCACAAGGAATAGAATGTAGTTTTTCGTACAGAGAAGCACGATGATTTGGATCGTGTTCATGGCAATGACATACACACTATGGATTCGCGATATCACATGCTGCTGCTGGTCGGCCACAATAATGGCCTGTTTATAAGCGAAGAAGTAGGTGGACACGGAATGGAGCAGAAATAACACATAGATGAGTTCGAGATGAGAAACCGTCGTTTCCCCCTGAATGAAAACATCGAGAAAGGGAATCAGGGAAAGCCCCAGCAAGAGCACAATCATACCTATGAACAGATAGGCTTTTCGAAATAAATGCATAAAAGCTTTTATTCTGGCCTCGTCCCGATCGGCAAGAGGTTGGTACAAGCTGTAAATAATCGCGGTCTCAAAACCGAGATTGGCAAGAGACAGGAGCATGAGCACATCGGAGAACAGGCCGCTCACTCCCAGATACTCAACGCCAAGCGTCCATATAAAAACCGTTCTAACGATAAAACCCATTATGGTGCTAATGGCTTGCCCCAGCAGACCAAAAAAAATGTTATAAAGCGAATTGCGAATTCTCATCCCTGTACCTGCTCTTTTACCTGGTTTCACGGATTTGCTGCAAACCCGTTCTCACTTTCCTTCTGATGATCGGGAAAAATTGCGTCACACGGTAGCGGAACCGTTCTTTTCTTCGATGGGCCACGAAATCGTAATCCGGAAACCAAGACAGCAGATCCGGATCCTTCACGTTGTCAGGATTCTCCCGCATGCGCTCCTGGATCGGCTTCCATAACCGTTCGATTTGGATATTCGTGAAAAACTTGACCTCCCGCTTCAAAAACCGCTTCAAAAAACCGGAGAGCTCATCAGGAACCGGAAAACCGTAGTCATTCGGGTCATGGCCCTCTGCCGCAATCCCCATGATCGTTCTGACGCACTTCTCGCATTGACAGCAGTTTTCTGTGTTGCGATAGCATACCCGGACGGCGGTCTTGTCATTGGCAGCGGCATAATGATCGACAACCACTTTGACTTTATCCTGCCGGGACAGCTCGTATCCGTCATGGAACACATCGCCCGTTCCGTAACGAATCAGATTGTCCGTCGACGGGTCGGAAGCGCATGAATACGTGTTGCCGATCGTATGCGAGCTCGCAATGTAAATCGTCTTCACCTGTAACAAGCAGGCTGCAGGAACCGCTGCCGATATAATCGCCAGACCGTGATGCAGTCCATGCCACCAGGTGTCGCCCAGCGAGCGCCGGAAATCCCGGTCGATTCGCTGAGGATAGACGAAGGTGCCGTAGTTGGACTCCACCAGGATATTGGAGAGCCCTTCCTTGCGGGCAAAAGCTTCCGCATGCTCACGGTCTGCGGTCCATACCTCGCTGTCTGTACAGTCCCCTTCATGCCATCCGTACTCCGTAATGAGAAAAGGCTTCTTCTCCCGGTGGCGGATATAAGTCGTCAAGGCGTCCAAGCCCCCGCTAAATAGCACGGCAGCTTCATGCTCCGGTTGATAATCATAGGAAGACACCTGCCCGACCTTGATTTGCCCCTTGAGCGGAAAATGGGGGAACATCTCCTGATATGCCTGCTTCAGTTCCGCAAGACAGTCATAGAAGGAACGATCCAGTTCGTCGACGTACAGCGTCGCATCCGTAAGCCACGCGAGCGGCATCATGTTCGCTGCAAACGGAATCGACAATATGCTTGCGGGAAGACCCGAGATATCATAGTTATATTTCATAAATAAATGATTGCTTGCTCTGAAGTATTTTTGAAGCCTGGGGTCCACCTGAAAAAAATAGTCCACACGGTTTTGATTTACTTTGATTTGTTCCCGCGTCAGTTGTATCATGGGCTTCCTCCTTCAAGACCGGTATTACCGCTGCTTGAACTGATCCAGCCACGCTTGGATGGCCTCCAGGTTGATCCGGACATTCGTCGCAAATTCCGAATGGATCATGGCTTCAAGGCCGGCGAGATCCGTACGGTCCACGGTATTCAGGGCGTATGTCTCACTCATTCCTCTGGCCCGTTCGTCAACCGCAATAATGATGGAACGTTTCTTGTGACGCATCGCATAGATTCCGGCATGCAGGCGCGTGCCTACAAAGTCGACATCCGTGCTGAGCACAGCTTCATATTCTTCCAGCGAAGGAGGAATGACGTGAATGCCTTCGGTATTCGATAACGTATGAAAATACGCATAATCATCGGCTCCCTGAACCCAGAAATATACTTTCCTGTAGCTTCTAATCAGAAGATCGATCAGGAGCTGATCTTGACGGGGCGCTCTTGCGTAATCTGTCAACGTAAACACGACGGCATCCGATTTCCCCCTGGGAATATCCCGGCAATGCTCGGGCGTTAACGCCCACATCGTCGGACATCCCGTATTTAACGCCTTGAGCCCTAAATCCGTGACGAATCTCCAGGTTCGTTCATCCCGAACGCTATGCACATATTCATGGGACAACACCTTGCGGTAGAGCATTTTCGTGTACCGTTTTATTTTTTCTCCTTTGCCCGCCCCCACCCCCAAGAGAATGCTGCCTTGTAACGGACGATAATTAAACACATTAATATTCCATTGCGGGAAATGGGTGAACATGTCCATGGTCAATAGATTCGTTCCGCCGACGAACTTGTATTTGGCTCTTGTATAGAATTGAACACGTAATGAATCTCGCATCACCTGGAACCAGCCGAAGGGGGAAAGATGCGTAGGCACGGTAAACACATTGGCCTGGCGCGTAATGCCGGACAATTGGCGCCTCACGCATTTCATGATGATTTCATCCCCTTTATTCAAGGAACCGACTGAGGTGTCGAGCAGCAGGATGTTATCCATAGCCTCGCCTCCTATCCATTGTCATCCAACAATGCGTATAGTTTATTGAGTTCGCCCGCATTGCCATACTGAGTCCTGCTGCACATGTCCGCGAGCCGGCATCTTAGCTGCCGATCTCGATATAAATGCTCGATCCCTTCCGCCAAGCCCTCGACCGATAAGTCCGTAATATATCCGTCCAAGCCGTCGGCAACCTGACTCTGTGCCGTAGGATAACGGGTAATCAGAACAGGTTTGCCCAAAATCTGGGCTTCGGTTACGGTCACGGCTTTCCCCTCGTAACGGGAAGGCTGTACATAGAGATCGGCTTGCTTGATGAAAGGATAGGGATTGTACTGCTTGCCCAGCAAAATGAAATCATCCTGCAGCCGATTCTTCGCAATGAGACCGCGAATCATCTCCTCGTCCCCGCCATAACCCACAACGTACCAGGCAATGTCCTCAAGCCCCTTCTCTCTCAGCTTCTTCAAGGCCATGACAGCCTGGTCGATCCCCTTGGCGTGCGACAAACGGGCGACGGTGACCAATTTGAAGCGCGGATCCGCTGCCATCGGTGAATCGACAGACTCCCCGGACATCATCTTGATGTAGTCCGGAGAGATAATGTTTTCGATTACGGTCACCTTGTCTCTCAGCGTTTCGTACTTTGCCAAGAAGGCTTCCCTGCATGAAGGAGAGACGGCGATGATATGATCGAACTTGCTCCACAGCTTCAAATCAGAGCGCACATTCGTAGCTACGGTAGAATAATCCGTATGAATCCAGGCTATTTTCGTGCGGGCATCGACTTTCTCGGCAACGTAGTAATGGGGCCATAAGAAGCTTACAGCCGCATCGTAGAGCTGTGTGTTCCGGGGCAGGAAGGGAAGGGTATATCTCCACATCAGCTGCATCTGATGATATCCCGTTTCTGCAAGCCCTCTCGCTTTCCCGGCCATATCGGCATGCACTTTTGCGGTCAGCCTTCCGAGCCCGATCAACAGCTGCCGGCTCTTGAGAATGTCGCCGATGGACTTGCGGAAGGTGGCATAGGCTCGTTGCTCCTCCAGCAACCGGACTTGTTCGGGGAGCAAAGCCATAAAATCGCCTTGATGGCGGTATAGCATCACCTCCGCCTGATAGCGTTCATAATCAAAATGCTCCAGCAAACCGGCCAGGCTTCTCTCGACTCCTCCAACCTCCATATCGAAGGATGCGAACAGTACTCTTTTCATTTCTGTACACCTGCGCTTTTTCTCCATGCCCACAAGAAGGGCCTTAAGGGAATGTAGATATAATGAAGCATTCTCGGCAATCGAATGACTTTGACATCCTCGGGATAAGGCAGCATGAAGCTTAGAATGAACAAGCATTTATGCCGCAGCGGCATTAACGCGAACAGATGGCGCTTATGGTAGGCTCCGACTTCTTCAGGCACCGGCTCCTTATGGAGATGAACCATCTGCGACAGATAGAACATGGCGTCCTGGGCCAGCCGCACCGATCTCCGCCTGCTTGCAAGCCGATGCAGTTCCGGCGCCAACGGCGCTTGAAGCAGCGATGAGGCCAGCACGACAGATTGTCCCCCGGCACGCACACATCGGCGCCGCCTCAATCTATTCATGATCTGGCCGTGATCCGGCTGTTGGTTAAGAAGCTGCTTGATATCGAGCAGCCAGCGCAATCTCGACCAGCCGTGGCGGGCGCCGTGGGTCACGAGAAAGACGAACAAATCCTCTCTGCCCAAATAATAGATGGGGCTGCCGAACAGCGTGCTTCTTCGCCTCCTGAGCCACAGCTCGTTAAAGCTCGGTTCCTTGGACGGGAACGGGTTCAGCCGCCAATGAAGCTCAACCTTGATGCCCTTGACCGGGTGCAAAAAGGTCAGATGGTGGTGCCGCCATTTCCAGTCCCCCAGTACGGACTCAATGTAATCGTCTTTCTCGTACCCTAACGTGATAAGTATCGTTTCCGCCCTGACTAATTCGGCGAAGGGGACGAGGAGATCCAGATCCGAGCAGGCGCGAAGCGAGACGCTTCCATACAACTCCTGGCCAAGCACAGGTCCCTTCAAAAATAAACAACGCAGGCCTCCTCCGGCCAATTCCTTGCCGATATGTTCGATCTCGCTGCTCAGATGAAGCATTCGGAGCGTATTGGCGCTATATTGGCGGTACAGACGTTGAATGACCGCCGGAGGCACCATATCATCGCCCATATCCTTCATCTGCATATACAGCACGGAATAGACTCGGTGATGCATCGCAAGGCGCAAAAATGCATCCCACTTGCAATCCTGAAAGAGTCCGGCTTTGTCCTTGCGCAAATCCTCGGGACGATCACTTGAGATAATCTCCAGAATCAGCTTCATTTCGTTCGTCAGCATGTCTGTGTCCAAGATAAGGGACTTCTCCATGAACTTACTCCTTCAGTCAGATATCGCTCGCTTTAACGAACAAAATATTTTATAATTGTTCTTATTAAAGAACAATACCCCAACTGCCATTCTTCCCCGTTCACCTTAACTAGAGGAGGGACTAAGTTAATGCCCGATATCATTGTTTTTGGTGCCGGCGGGCACGCCAAAGCCGTCATTGACGTGATTGAGAAGGCCGGGGAATACCGAATCGTTGGTATCCTCGACAGCCATCAACCGCCTGGTACCGAGTGCTATGGATACGAAATTGTTGGCGGCCTGGATTACTTGTCCGCGCATCGGCAACAAATTCAGGGAGGAACCGTGGCCATTGGAGACAACTGGACCCGGTATCGCATCACGCAAAGCATAAGACAGGTCATGCCTGACTTTCGCTTCATTCGGGCCGTACACCCGCAAGCTTCTGTCGCCAGAGGAGCCCGAATCGGCGAAGGTTCCGTTATCATGGCCGGCGCCGTAATCGGCAGCGATGCCGTCGTCGGAGACCATTGCGTCATGTACACCCGCTCCTCGCTCGATCATGACTCGCGGCTCGGACATTATGCGACGCTCGCCCCCAATGCCGCGACCGGCGGCCAAGTCCGGATTGGCGACTACAGCGTGATCTCTATCGGCGCAAGCGTGATCCATGGCGTGATCATAGGCGAGCATTGCGTGATCGGTGCCGGTGCCGCCGTGCTTCATGATATTCCCGATTGCTCCGTCGCTTACGGCATACCCGCCGCAATCGCGAGAACCCGGCAGCCCGGGGAGCGTTATCTGTAGACTTGGGCATTCGGGGACCGAAGGGACAAGAACTCTTGGACGCAGTCAATGACTCTTTGCTGGTCCGCCTCGCTCATTCCCGAACCGGAAGGCAGACAAATCCCGGTCTCGAACAGCTGCTCCGATACCGGCTTCCCTTCGCCATGAGCATAGAACGGACAATCGCGGAACAGCGGCTGCAGATGCAGCGGCTTCCATACCGGGCGACTCTCGATGTTGACGGCTTCAAGCGCATGGATCAACTCGGCAGGAGCCACGCCGGTTATCCGCTCATCCATAGTTAAGGCGGTTAACCATCGGTTCGAGCGGGTGTTTTCCAGTTCAGGCATGAATTGAATTCCGTCTATTCCTTCCAGCGCCTTTCGGTACCTTTCAAAAATGCTCCGCCTCGCCTCAATCCGTTCATTCAGCGCCTGAAGCTGGGCACGCCCTATTCCCGCCAACACATTGCTCATTCGGTAGTTGAAGCCCGTCACTTGATGCTGGTAATGCAACGCCGGTTCCCTTGCCTGCGTGGCAAGAAAACGCGCCCGGCGCAATTCGTCCGGATGGTTGGATATAAGCATTCCGCCGCCTGAAGTGGTAATGATTTTATTTCCGTTGAATGAATAAATGCCAAAGCGTCCCATAGACCCGCTTGCTTTGCCGTAATAGAGTGAACCGAGCGATTCTGCCGCGTCCTCAATGACCGGAACCTCATAACGTCCGCACGCCTCCATAATTTCGTTCATCTTGGCGCTCTGGCCATATAAATGAACGACGATGACCGCTTTGGGGAGGTTTCCGGCCCGTGCCGCTTCATTCAGCGCTCTATCCAGGGCCGAAGGAGACATGTTCCAGGTATCCGGCTCCGAATCAATAAACACCGGCTTCGCGCCTGTATATGATATTGGATTCGCACTGGCTACAAACGTCAGACTGGAGCAAAATACAAGGTCGCCCTTCCCTGCGCCAAGCAAGGTCAAAGCCAGATGAATCGCTGCGGTGCCCGAGCTGACAGCAGCCGCGCCCTTGACTTGGGCATAAGCCGCGATTTCCGCCTCGAACGCATCGACATGGGGCCCGAGCGGAGCAATCCAATTCGTCGTGAAGGCTTCATTAATAAAGTCTTGTTCCCTTCCACTCGTATGTGGGGGCGATAGCCATATTCTCCGGTTCGCTGTCATCTGCCGACTCCTCTACCTTTCCTGTTCATAGTTCACGGTACCCTTAAATACCGGCATCGTAACATGGTTGCCATGTTGAATGTTTCCGGGCTTCAAGACGTGGAAGAACGTCATCCACAAAATTTTCATATCCAGCCAGAAACTTTGGTGTTCCACATACCAGACATCGTACTTGAACTTCTCCTCCCAAGAGATCGCATTGCGTCCGTTCACTTGGGCCCAGCCCGTGATGCCCGGCTTCACGCAGTGTCTCTTGGCCTGCTCTTCGGTATACAGCGGCAGATATTCCATAAGAAGGGGTCTTGGCCCCACGAGGCTAATATCTCCTTTGACCACATTCCATATCTGGGGAAGCTCGTCAAGACTATATTTCCGGAGGAACTGGCCGAACGGAACCAGCCTTTCATGATCCGGAAGCGGCTGGCCCGAACTGTCTGTCTTATCCGTCATCGTCCGGAACTTCAACAAATAAAACGGGACCCCATGTTTCCCCGGCCGAATCTGGCGGAACATAACGGGCGAACCGATTCGCATTCGTACCAAGAACGCAATCACGGCCAGCAGCGGCAGCAATAACATCAACAGCACAATCGCAATAACAAAATCAAATATGCGTTTCATGACTGCGCACCTTTTTGCGATAATATCCTTCTAAGCCTTGCAATGTTCTCCGCACCGATCAAGCGGCTTGCTTTGCGCTTGATGTAGCTCTTGACGCGGACATGGGCAGGAAGCCACGATTGGGCAAAATGGTGGATCGTGTAACTGTCGTCGTTGATGTAATTGCCTCCATTGATATAATCGTAAGGACTGAAGAACCGTCTGGGATAAAAAACAACCCCGCTCGGGAGCGTCTGGTGCTGTCCGTTAAGCTTCAATCCATGCTTCTGGCTGATCCGGCTCATGATGGCCGTATTCGTCGTCAGATCGAACAGATCCCCGCCCGGAAGCCGAAAAGGCCTGTCGGCATAATATTCAAGCAGCTCTTCGATCCAGGGATGATGCTTAACGGCCCCCATCGTTCCTGATTGCAAATATTGATGGTCCTCAAATCCCGAGAAGGCTTCATGCACCAGGAAGCGATGCAGCGGCTTGATCACCTCCACATCCGTATCCATGTACACCCCGCCTTGATGATACAAGGCATGGAGTCTGACATAATCGCTAACGAACGCAAATTTGCGCGCCTCGTAAGCTTCCCTTACGTAAAGATTGGAGGTGACGTCAAAGTTATCTTCATTCCATTCGACCATCTCGTAATCCGGGAGATGCTTCTGCCAGCTTTGAATGCACTTTTTAATCAGCTTCGGTTTTTCGCCGCGTCCGAACCAGCAGTAATGCACAACCCGGGGAATTTTCTCCGCCTCGTCCAAGCCCTTTGCCCCCTTAATGAAACCAGTTTAAAAAATCACTGCGGTACGTAATGCCGAGAACAAACATATTTTCATAAGTAAAGTAGATGCCGTAAATAACCAGAATGCACAAATAAATAAGCTTCTGGTCCTTCTTGCGGAAAGCCAGGACGATCCATGATGTCAGAAGAATCTGATACAAGTTAAAATAAATGGCCAGTCTGGCAAAAATCCAGTTTTGCGTAGAAATCAGCATAAAAAAGGACCCGATCAACGACAAATTGACAATGACATCAATGTCGGAAAACAACATTCGCAGCTTCTCCCTGCCCCAATAGGCAACCAGCAGCGGCATCATATAGAAGCCGACCCGAATGATGTTCGCTCCCCCTTCATTAAACTCCTTATATTCCCCATACTGCGTCTCGCTGAGAGCCGAGAACAGCAAATCGGAAAATTGGTTGAACAGACCGACGATGAGAACGCCGGCAGCCAGCAAGCCAAAAGTCATGCCGGTCCAAGCTTCCCTGCGGACGATAAAAAATAAAGGAATAAGGATAAGCGCACTCATATGGAACACGGAGGCAAACGCCACCACAACCATGTATTTCTTCCAACTGCCGTTCAGCAAGTAAGCGGTCGCGGCAAAGAGTAAAGCCGCCGCCATATATTGCCGGATGCCGTTCATGGAAACGATGAATGCGCCGGACGTGATGTATACGTACATCGCCAGTTCAAACAATCTCGCATAGCGGTGCATCACAACCACAATCAAAACATTCGTTATCAGCGCCGTCACAAAAATGAGGATTTGCGGGTCTTCCGAAATTTGTTTCAGAAGCATTTGGAAGAGATTGAAGCCAACATCCTTCTCTGTTGCGATCGTCGCCCATGTGAAATTTTTTAGCGCATAAGCATGCATGTAGAAAAACGTATCCCCGATATTCTTCCTTAGCCCCGCAACCATGACGATGACGAAGCATACCGCGGCAACCAGCAGCCGGTTCGGCCGGACAGGGATTGGGTTATGGGGAAGGGGTACCGCAAAATACCGGGCTGTATAGGAAAAAATGAAAACCATCAGAAGCGTAAGCCATATGATCGTCATCGCAGGGTTCCTCTCCCATCCAATTACACGCTACGTCTTTGCTACGATAAATACATAAAGCGCAAATCCGGGCAGCAGCGCCAATAAGGTGAGCAGCTTTGCGGGCGATTCCAGGAGCATTCCCGGGCTGCGGGCCAGACAGCAGCTCGAGACATGATGCACCGCCTGTCTGAATTTAAAGGAGAGTCCCGCGAAAGGCAGCTTCATAAGCTGAACGCGATAAAATGCGAATCCCCTGGGGTTATTGCGGTAATGGCGCAGCATATTCATGGAAGCCCCATCCGGCATGTACTCTACATAGCAGAGGACTTCATTCATCAGCAGCAGCTCATAATCGCGGTCAATCATGTAATACTTGTAGGCCAATCCAACGTACTTTTCTCCTTCAAACAGGGGATAGCGGTACATTTTCGTAAGCTTCGTGCGGTACACCAGCTTTTTATCGCCCGTCACGCCATGCTTGTAATACAGATCGAACAGCGTGGACCTTGCCTTGCCCTCCGGAAGCCGGGTCCCAATCACGCTTCCGTCCAGTGCGCAATCCAGGCCAACGATGCCGGCTACCTGATCACTGCCGTATCTGCGCCAGAAATCAATAATTTTCTCCACCGCGCCGTCAGGCATATAATCATCGGAGTCGATACATACATTCAGCTCGGTCTCAATCTGGTCATAAGCCGTGTTATGCGCTCCATGCATGCCTTGATTCTCCTGACGGACATAACGTATGGGAATCCGGTTGTCCGCAATCCAGGCCCGTACCAGGTCCGGTGTCTCATCGGTAGATCCGTCATCAATCACAAGCCACTCAAAATCGCTGCTGTTCTGTCTGACGAGGCTGTCATACAAACGCGTCAAGCAGTAAGCACGGTTATATGCAGGGGTAAATACCGTTAATGTTCGCATCCTACCTCACCATCGATAAATAATAATTCTCGAGCCAGCGTGCGGTGTCGCGGATATCATACCCTTGCATCCGCAGAGCATCCGCCGGAACCTCCCTGCCGGCGCCGTTGCGGGCAGCATCAAGCACCCGTTCCACCCACGTCTGCTGATGCTTTAAGGATAGGGACTGAATGAGCCCCAGCCCCAGATCGACTTCCCGCGTGACGTTATCCGAGATGATGCAGGGAAGTCCCGCCCCCTGAGCCTCGACCAACGTTAACGGGAGACCCTCATGACGCGAGGGAAAAACAAACAGATCGAATCCCTGAAGCAATCTGTCGATATCGCCGCGCACACCCAGAAAACGCACGCTATTCTCCAGCTTCAACCGTTCCGCCTGGCGCCGCAATTCATCGCGCAGCGGACCGTCGCCCGCCAGAAGGAGCACGGAGTCGTTCAGCATGGGCCTCGCCCTGGCATACACATCGAGCAGATACGCATGATTCTTCTGATGCTGGAAACGCCCGACATGCCCCAGAACAAAGGCGGTCTCGCCAATCCCCAACTCCTTTCTCACGGCATGCCTTACTTCGGAACGGAAGAAAAAACGCTCTTGCTCTATTCCGTTCTTCACGATGCCTGCCGTGTCTGAACGTTGCTTGAAGAGCCAACGGGCAGCGGCATGCGAACAAGCCAACAGATGCGTCGCCGAGGAAGATATGCTTTGGCCCGCGTACCATTTGAATGCCTTGGCGGCCAAGCCCCCTTCGCTCCTCGTATTATGGCTGTGCGCAATGCGGCAGGGAATGCCTGCCTGACGCGCCGCCTTCAGAACCCAGCCGCTCATCTTGTCCATATGCGCGTGAATGAGCCTGTAGCCGGCATGCTCCTGGAAGAAGCTGCTCAATGCCTGCCGATACCCTATGACGCCAGCGCCTGAAATATACGGGATCCGGTATATCTTGCCGCCCATCTCTTCAATTTGACGGTCGTATACCCCCGGCTTGCAGGTGAGGAAATCGAACTGAACCTTGCTTCGGTCCAGGTTCCGGTACAAATTCATGATCAGGGTCTCGGCCCCGCCCCGGTTCATATTGACGACCGCATGGAGCACTCTTACAGGACCTGACATGCTCTGTCCTCCCCTTCCGTCAAGTTGTGCATATGGGATTCATAGATCTCCCCCAGCTCATGGAGGACCGCCTTCTGCTCATATCTCCGGAACATCTGAAGACTTTCCCTCCCCATGCTCTCCCGCAGGTCAGGGGAAGCCGCAAGGGTTGCGATTCGTTCCGCAAATTGCTCGGCAGCCTGAGGAGGAACAAGATAACCGTTCCGTCCGTCGCATACCAGCTCCAGATGCCCCCGGTTCCGGGTGGCGATGACCGGAAGCCCGCAGGCCATCGCCTCCATCATCTGAACCGGCAGTCCTTCCCGCAAGCTGCCGGAGACGGCAATGTCACTCATACGCAGCAGATCGGGAATATCGTCGCGATACCCGAGAAAGTGAACATGCCGATCCACGCCCAATTTCACGGATACACTTTGGCAGGCTTCCAGCAATGCGCCCTCTCCCGCCAAGAGCAGTCTTACTTGCGGGGCCCGCTCCCGTATTCGGGCCAAAGCATGGATAAGCAGCTGATGATTCTTGTTGCGGTTGAACTCGGCCGCATAGAATAACAAAATATCATTCCGATCGAATGATGTCCGCTCCCTCAGGCTTGCCTTGTCTTCCGGAAGCGCCGGATAGAAACGTTCGCCACTCACGCCAACCCCATGCACATGCTCAATGCGCTTCGCCTTAAAGCGTCGGCGAACGGCCAACCGGTAGTCCTCTTGGTTGATCGTAATGAGGCAATCGGTCGAACGGGCCAGCAGCTTTTCCACCGGGTAATAAAGCATCCAATTGATTAGCGGCGCGCCTCGACAGAAATGAAACCCGTGCGCCGTATAAATGACCCGTGTCCCCTGTCTCCGGGCACGTCTTGAGGCCAGACGCGCCAGAACGCCGCCCACCGGGGTATGGCAATGCACAATCTGATAACCATGACGCTCGATCAGCCGCTTTACCTCCCGGTAGGCTTCACGATTCCGCCAGCGAAAGGGAGAACGTTCAAAGGGGATGTTGAACTTTCGGTCTGCATACGGAAGCTCCAGCTCGCCTTTCGCCGCGATATGAATCTCCCATCCCCGTTGTTTGAACCATTGAAGCACGGGCAAATGGAACGAGCTTATATGATAATCGACCGTGGCACAGAACAGTATTTTATTCGGCATTCACGGTCTCCCTCGCCAGGACATGGGACAAATAGTTCAACAGATCGCCGCGAAGATCGTCGCGTTTTAAGCCAAATTCAATCGTTGTCTGAATAAATCCCATTTTCTCGCCCACGTCATAGCGGGTTCCGGCAAATTGGTATGCATACACCGCTTCCGCCTGATTCAGGGTGTCTAATGCGTCCGTTAACTGAATCTCGCCGCCGGCGCCGGGCGCCTGCCGGGCCAAAATACCGAAAATCTCCGGGGTCAGTATGTATCTTCCCATAATGGCCAGATTGGACAGCGTCGTGCCCTGCTTCGGCTTTTCCACCAGATGCTTCACCTGATACAGCGCTTCCTCCACTTGGATGCCCTCCACGATTCCATAACGTGACACCTCTTCATCTCGTACGCGCTGAACCCCGATAATCGAAGAATGATACCTGTCGTACTTTTCCATCATCTGTTGCAGGCAAGGCTTCTCCGAGGTAATGATATCGTCGCCAAGCAGGACGGCGAACGGCTCCTTCCCTATGAACTTGCGCGCGCACCATATCGCATGCCCAAGTCCTTTCGGTTCTTTTTGCCGGATGTAGTGAATATCCACCATCTGAGCCGGCTTCTGCACTTCGCTCAATAAATCCAGCTTTTGTTTTTGGAACAGCACCTGCTCCAGCTCCAGGAAATTATCAAAATGATCTTCAATAGCGCGCTTTCCTTTCCCCGTCACGATAATAATGTCCTCGATTCCGGATTCCACGGCCTCCTCCACGATATATTGAATGGTTGGTTTATCCACGACGGGAAGCATTTCTTTAGGCATTGCCTTCGTAGCCGGCAGAAAACGCGTACCCAGGCCGGCCGCCGGTATGATAGCTTTTTTCACCTTGCTCATTGCCATGATCACCTCCCGGTTTAACTCGTCTTGACCAGCTCCCGCGGTTCCACTTTTTTATTGGCCATATCAAGGAGCAATTTTTTCAGTTCCTCCGCGGGAAGCTTGTCGAATACTTGCAGCAGATACTCGATTTCCTTGAAGTTGACCTGCGAAGACTTCCCGATATAAATTTTGGGATATGCCCGATGCTCATGTACTTCGCCTTCTGTCAAAAGCTCCTCATACAGCTTCTCGCCCGGGCGAATTCCCGTAAATTCAATTCCGATTTCCTCAACGGAATATCCCGACAGACGAATCACATTTTTGGCCAAATCCACGATTTTCACCGGGTCGCCCATGTCCAGCACGAAAATCTCGCCGCCCCGGGCCAAAGCTCCTGCCTGAATCACGAGACGCGAGGCTTCCGGAATCGTCATAAAATAACGCACCATATCCGGATGGGTGACCGTGACCGGCCCCCCGCTCTCGATTTGCTTTTTGAACAGCGGGATGACGCTCCCCCGGCTTCCCAGGACATTTCCGAAGCGCACAGCTACAAATTTGGTAGAGCTTATTTCATCCATGTACTGAATGATCATCTCCGCGATCCGCTTCGTTGCGCCCATGACGTTAGTCGGATTGACGGCTTTGTCGGTAGAGATCATGACAAATGTCGAAACGCCCGCATGACTAGAGGCCTTGGCCGCATTCAAAGTGCCGATAACATTGTTTTTCACCGCTTCCTCCGGGTGCCGCTGCATCAGAGGAACATGCTTATGGGCTGCGGCATGATAGACGACATCCGGTCTGTGCTTGTTCAACACGCGGAGAATTTTGCTCTCGTCCTGCAAATCCGCAATCTCCGTATAGAACTGAATGCTTTTATCCTTGAAAAGGTTTTGGAGTTCCATCTCAATGGAATAAATGCTGTTCTCTCCGTGCCCGAGAAGGATCAGCTTGCGAGGATTGAAGTTCGATAATTGCCTGCATATTTCCGAGCCGACAGAGCCGCCGGCTCCCGTCACCAGTATTACTTTGCCTGTTGCATAATCGCTGATGCTTTCCAGATCAAGCTGCACAGGTTCCCTCCCCAACAGGTCTTCCACCTGCACGTCCCTGAACTGGCTGACGGATACCTTGCCGCTGGCGAGATCCTCAATCATGGGGATAATTTGGGTTTTGGCCTTGGTCTTGGCACACTCATCGAAAATAGCTTTCAGCCCGGGTTTGTTAAGAGAGGGGATGGCGATGACAATAAGTTCAATCTGATAGTCCCTGGCAATCCGTTCGATGGCACGCGTGCCGCCAACGACGGGAACCCCCAGCACATCCAAGCCATGTTTGTGCGGGTTATCGTCGACAAAAGCCACCGGCCTCATATCCTGATCCGGGGAATGAAGCAACTGCCTTGCCACCATCGTTCCCGCCGAGCCGGCGCCCACGATCATAGTGCGTCTGTAAAGGCTTCGCTGCTCCTGCTTCGGGGGAACATTGCGCATTAAGCGCCAGCAGAACCTCGAACCCCCAATCAGGATAATCATGATCATCCAGGTCACGGCCATTAACCTCACATGAAATTCCTGAACAGCCATGTACTGCACCGCTACACCCGTTAGACTAGACAGCGTTACCGCTTTGACGATGCCGACAAGCTCACCTATGCTGGCATATTCCCACGCCTTCTTGTACAAGTTGTACACAAAAGCAAACAGATGATATCCAAGCAGCAGCGCGACGGAAGAAGTTACGATCAACGGGTCCGCGAATACCATGACGGTCGCGGATACGAGGAAATAACTGATGTAAATCGATATCAGGACGATAAGCGAATCCAACATGGCGAGCAGCGGCAGCCTTTGCTTGTAAGTCAATGCGTTCACTCCCCCTTTCCCATTGTTTTTGTGCGGCCTGGCCTTCACTCCAGATAAATATTCTGCGGTATGTTCTCAATAACGAACAATACGATATGCAGAACCTGCTGTTACCATGTCTCTAATCACTTTTTATTGAAAAACGTGCCCGCAATTCGGACATGTCCAAACTCCAGCAGCCTCTTGGCCTCAAGAGCATCCCCGGCGGACGTCCTGCCGTTCTCAATCACGAGCAAGGCCGCCCTGCATCCGCTGGCCAGCAGACTGGCCTCACTGGCCGACAGCACGGGCGGGCAATCCACCAGAACGATATCAAAATCCTGTGTGAGCTCAAGCTGCTCCATGACCGCTGAATCGCGTAAATCCAGCAGCTCCGTAACCGCTAAGCCGCTGGATATCACACACAGGTTCCCGATCGGAGTCTCTTGGATGACTTCCTCAATAACCGCCCGCTGTCCCACAGCCTCTGCCAGCCCCGGGCCAGCCTTCACATTCAGAATCCGGTGAAGGGCCGGACGCCGAACATTGGCATCAATCAACAACACCCGATCGCCGCGCTGGGCGAAAGCAATGGAGAGATTGACGGCCACCGTCGTCGTCCCGTTTCCCGGCCGGGGCGAGGTAACCGCCAACGAAGCAAACGGAGCGTCCGTAACCGCAAATCGAATATTGTTGCGCAGAACGCGAAATTGGTCCGCTTGGGCTGAAGAGGCATGATGATACGTTATCGTGCTGTAATCCGCCAGTATAGGGTTGGAACGAGTCCGCTCATGTGCCAAGGGATTCACCACTTCCCCCATGACCTATGGTCTCGCTCTTTATCGTGCGAAGGATCTCCCTCTTGGGCACATAATCCGCTTGCCCCAGCACCGGCAAGTTCAGCAATCTCTCCAATTCGCGCGCCGAACGTATGGAGCCGTCCAGCGAATCCATCACAAAGATAAGACCCACGCCTGCAATGGCCCCTCCAAGCAGGGCAACATACAGCCCTGCATAGCTCGGCTTATTCACGGGAACGGGATTGGGATCCTCCTTGGCGCCGCTAAGCAGGATCACGCCATGAAACTTTAAACTTTCGGCCGCTACCTGTTTAAAAGCCTCGACAACCGCATTCGAGATGCGCGCAGCCAGCCCGGGATGTTCATGGTACGCCGTTACCAGCGTAACGAGTGAGTTGTCGACGCTGGTAACGGCAATCTGCTTTCGCAAGCTTTCAGGCGACTGCTTCAACCCCAGTTCCTTGATCACGCGCTCCATCACGACCGGTTCACGGATCATGACCAGCATAGTCCCTCTCATGTTAATTTCACTGGAAGACAGGATAATACGTGCTGAAGATGCATACACGTCCGGCTTCGGCCTGGAAACATAAAGACCGCCCAACAAGCCGCAAATGATGATGGATACGACAATGATCCACCATCGCCGTTGAAGGACACCGAATGTTTCCTTCAAGTTAATTTCTCTGACCGCCATCTTGCCGTCGGATGTGAATGATTCATCGTTCATCACGAAGTTCACCTGCCTAATCACCGATTTAACTTTATTAAGAACGATATCACCTATTTTAGTTCTCAATAAAGAACATGTCAATATTATACAGCTCCTTACTTGTGACAAAATCGGATCCTTGGACAGGCTGCAGCACCGCATCCGGCATTTATTCAAGCTGATTGTTCCGGGACTTATCGTTCGGTTTTAAAGCCAGCTTCGCGGTATGAAGGGTATTGTTCTCCACCGTATACACAGGCGCTCCGATCCCTGCGTTGATTGTCGATATTCCCGCCGCCGGCATGTTGCTCCGAATCGTGTTCCCCCGAATCGCCGCGCTCCGCACAGTCGCTTTTAATTGGCGTTTGCTATAATCACTAATCTTAATCAATTCAATATCGCTGTTATCCAGATAAAAGGCGTTGATCAGGTTATCTTCGAACACAAATTTTTTGACGGCCTGGACACGGATCGCCGGGGCATTTCCCTGAACCTCGAAGATTGAATTTTTAATGGACAAATCGAGCTCTGCATGGTTCGCTATCACATTATTCGTTGCCATCGAAGCGGAGACAAAGGTACAGTTGTTAAACGCGTATTTCCCGGCCGTATTGATGAAGACCGCTCCCAATGTTCCGGTGTCGGCAGTCTCGAACCGGCAATCCGTATACGTTCCAGGGGGCAGGCTCAAGCCGAACGTGGAATTATATCCGAGCACCTGCAGATTATGAAACACACTGCCTCCCGGGGCGTTGCCTGTTATCACCCGGAGGGTAGACTCCCCGATGATTTTCACGTTCCTGAACTCGCTGGGCATGCCGTTAACGATCAACCCGGATTCCCTCTTCTTGTTATTGTAAATCGTAAGTTCGGACACCTTCACCCCGAATTTCTCCTTGCCGTCCACCCGGAATACGGCATCTGTCAGCGTCATGCCGTTCACCTGAATGTTCGGCCCCAGAAAGCTGGCAATGGAATCATTCATCTTGTTCCCTGTAAATACGGCGTCATTCTCCGCTACAATCTTGGAACCGTCAAAATGATTGTTGACAATGACCGCGTCCGCAAAAGGAGCGGAGACGGCAAGACCGAACTTGTCGGTGGAACCAAAGTAATTGTCCTCGACACGGGCCCCTTGCCCATCGTACAAAATAAGATCATAAGCGGCGTTGTTGTAGAAACGGTTTCGCTTGATCGTGACGTCCGAGTTCCAGTTTCCATTCTCGAAAAAGCCCCCCTCCACATCAATCCCTGATTGGGGAGCCGTTCCTTTCATGTCATGCAGAAGGTTATCCATAATGGTTACGTTTCGGGTTCCGCCCACCGTAATCCCCTGTCTTCGATTGAAGGCAAATTCGGAGTTTTTGACAACGGAATCCGACGTGGGAACCCGGTTCCACACCTGTAAATAAGCGCCGGCCGCGGATGGTTGCTGAAACACCACATGATAAAAGGCGGCTCCTTGGGGAATGACCATGTTCTCTCTCATCTTTGACGAGCGCTTTTCCAAAAAGCCCCCGCTGGACTCATAGAAATAGATGTCAAAGTTACGGGGTAATCCTCGGAAATTGGCCAGTTCAAAATAACCTTCCTTCTGAAATATCTCATGGGAGAGGGGTTGCATCGACTTGGTTCTGATTTTTTTCCAATCTCTGATCGGCTTGCCTTTGCTGTCGATGCCGCCCCTGACAAAGGATTTGGCGTCCAGCACTCCGGTATTGGTTCCGTGAGCACTCAGCATAAGCCCGTCTCCCGTGAAGTTAACCGCTTTTACCCCATCGATCGTTACGCGTTCGGCTCCTTCTAGCAGGATGCCATATCCCCCTTCATGCGTCCCTTTACTATCCGGATGATCCTTTTTGGAGTAATCATGCCTGTCTTTATCGCCCTGATACGTGCCGCCGAGCAGGGTCACATCGTGAACACCGTACCCGACATACATCAGATCATATCTTTCTTTATCATTGGGCTCCTTCTGCAAAATAACATCAGGCGTAAGTTGAAAAGTCATATTGCTGACCATGTTAATCCGGCTGTTTTTATCGATAGTGTACGTTCCTGGAGGCAGCGACACGGCCGTTATGCCCGCTTTGCCCGCCCATGCCAGCGCATCGTTAATCCCCTTTGTCGTCTGCGCCGGTTGCGTTCCGTCATTGCGAATTCCCCATCTTGCCAGATCAATGCGATGCACCGGCTGCACCGCACTCTTCCGAGCATCTTCCGCTTTGGCGGACACCAGCTGCTCATAAGGAACAACCGAGCATAATAACAACAGCAGCAGTGCCATCGCTCCGAGTTTGTACATAAAATCCTCCCTTTACATCATAATCAACCCCAAGATTACCATATTTTCCTGCAAAGAAATAGTTTCATCCAACCCGGATTCGTTCACGATATTCCATCGCTAAACTCCATCGCCGACCATACGGATAACCGCCCGATGATGCGAGAAGACAACAGAAACGTATTCCATTTACCATTAATAGCAACGAAAGTCTATATTCCTTCGCCGTAGAGCTCTCTATACTGGAGATAGGCAATGTATGGAAATCAGGACACAAGGGAGGACATCGAATGACACAGCGACAGCTGGAATGGGAAGCCGATCTCGTCATCATCGGCGGCGGGATGGGAGGATGCGCCGCGGCGCTGGCCGCCTGCCGCTTGGGCAAGACGGTGCTTCTGACGGAAGAGACCGCCCGCATCGGCGGCCAACTGACCAGCCAGCTCGTCCCGCCGGACGAGCATCCCTGGATTGAGCGATTCGGATGCACGGATACCTACCGTCAGTTCCGCCATGCGGTCAGACAGTACTACCGGGATCACTTGCCGCTGAACGCGAGAGCGCGTTCCGACGAACGGCTGAACCCCGGCAACGGCATCGTAAGCCGCCTCTGTCACGATCCGCGCGTCGGGCTGCATGTGCTGGAAGCGATGCTGTTCCCCTATGTGCACAGCGGGCGTCTGGCCATTCGCACCGGCTGCCGCCCGATCGGCGCCGAGGTCGAGGGCGACCGCATTCGCGCAGTCACGGTGCGGGATGCTCAGAGCGATGACTATGTGTGCACGGGAGCCTATTTTCTCGACGCGACCGAGTGCGGAGATCTGCTTGCCCTGTCCGGGACCGAATACGTCACCGGCGCGGAGTCCCAGCGCGAGACCGGGGAGCCGCATGCCGTTACCGGGCCGGCCGAGCCGCAAAATATGCAGGGCATTACGTACTGCTTCGCCGCCGAGTACGCCGAAGGCGAAGACCATACGATCGAGAAGCCCGAACGCTACGAATTCTGGCGCCGGTATCAGCCATCGTTCTGGCCCGATCGCCTGCTGAGCTGGACCGGCGTTCAACCGGCCACCTTGAAGCCGGTTCGATATTCGCTCTTTGGCGAGCCGGGAGCCTTCCCGCTGTTCCATTACCGCCAGATCACCGATCCGGCCCTGTACGATCCGGCGTCTGGCGCCGTTCCGAACCCCGTCACGATCATCAACTGGCCGGAGAACGACTATTGGCTCGGCTCCGTCATCGATGTTAGCGAGGCGGAACGAGAACGCCATCTGCGGGATGCGAAGCAGCTCAGCCTCTCGCTGCTGTACTGGCTTCAGACGGAAGCGCCGCGGAGCGACGGCGGCTGCGGTTATCCGGGCTTGCGGCTGCGGCATGATATCGCGGGAACGGCGGACGGCCTGGCGATGTATCCGTATATTCGGGAATCGCGGCGCATCCGGGCCGAGTTCACTGTCCTGGAGCAGCATGTCTCCACCGAATACCGCGCGGGCCGCCCGGCCGAACCGTTCGCGGACTCGGTCGGCGTCGGCTGCTACCGCATCGATCTTCATCCTTCGACAGGCGGGAACAATTATATCGACATATCGTCCTTGCCGTTCCAGATTCCGCTGGGCAGCCTCCTGCCTGTCCGGTTGGACAATCTGCTGCCGGCGTGCAAGAACATCGGCACCACCCATATCACCAACGGCTGCTACCGCCTGCACCCGGTGGAGTGGAATATCGGGGAAGCGGCCGGCGCGCTGGCATCGTATGCCCTCGACCACGGGATTGCTCCGCGCGCGGTGCGAAGCGGCCCGGATCATCTGGCGGCGTTCCAGCGCCAGCTCCAGCAGCTCGGGGTGGAGCTGCAGTGGCCGTCCATCTATCCGGTGTAAGCGGTTCTATCTCTTCTCCTTTGCAGGTTTAGGGCCCGCAACGGCTGCCGCTCCAGCCGCGGCCTCCCCGTCCGCGCTTCCGCGCTCGGGGAGGCCGCTTGTTTGTCTGCACCTAACTGCCCTTTACGCTGCTCTCCCCTTCCATCAGGTTCTCTTCCCTTCCCGGCCGGTACGATCTCCCTCGTTCCCATGCCGCCGCTTTCTAAGCGAAAGTGACTGTCCATCAAAAAGCGCTTTAGAGGTGTCACAAAATCGGGACTTCCCTTGTCTTAAGGAGTGAACGAATAAAATTGAGGTGATTGGAATGGAAGTGCGGTTGAACTATCGCTCCGTCAATCCGGGAGCTTACCAGGCCATGCTTTTCTCCATGTCTATATGATGCTGAACCCGGATAAGCTGGACCATATCGCCGTTGAAGCAAGGAAGTGAATAGGACGCGCAACAAAGACCTGTCCAGGCCGGGGGAAGAGAATCATGATCAGAGTCGGAACGCCGCTGCGGGCCGGCTCTTCGCGGCGGCGGGACGGGAGAAGGAGATTACGGGGCGGGAGCAGAAAGAGACCGCTGCCGGCAGGCGGCGCAGTCTCCTTCCTGTCATCTATGAACGAATCGATCAGCCCTTGGAAGCGTACCATTCGTTGGCGGCCTTCACCATCGCTTCGCCCCCCTGGGCACGCCATTCCGCGAGGAATTGATCATAATTGTCCAGCGGGTCCGCCCCGCTGATGAAGTTGATGAACGTGTCCTCCTGGAATTTGTTCAGCCGCTGCAGGTTTTTGGAGATGTCCGGAATCGGCGGCGCCGAGCTCATCGGATCGATAACGATCAAGCCCTCCGCATTTTTCTTGAAGGTGGCGAAATAGTTTTCCACAACCGGATTTTTCTTGAGGCGCGCCTGCCAATACGTCGGATAATTGGTCTCGTCCACGCCCGTCAGGAAGGCGCTTGCATTGCTGCGCTCGTCCGCGAACTTCGGCATAATCGGCGTGTACACCCCGTTCTCGAACGTATGGTGAACTCCTTCTTCCCCGATGGCAATGCCTTTGAAGATATCCTTATCGAACTTCAGATCGAGCCACTTGACGGCTTCTTCCTTATTCTTCGAAAACTTCGGCACCGCGATATAATAGTTGGTCGTATTGCCGGCCGATCCTACCCGCGCCACGCCCGCTTTGTCTTTCAGGACGGGCATGATCTCCAGCTTCGCCTCCGGGAAGTTTTTGGCGAGGGCGTTCGCGAGATTCGGAGCGACCCACCATCCCGGACTGTACATTGCCGCCTTCCCGCTGGCCATCTTTTCGATGGATTTGTCCGCCGTGTTAATGCCCCATTCCGAATCGATCAGCCCCTCTTGATACAGCTGTCTCATGAAGGCCAGGTACTCCTTCATCTCCGGCGCTTCGACGGAGTGAATGATTTTGCCGTCCCGTTCCAGCCAGGCCGTCGTCAAGCCGAATACGCTGGCGATGTCCGGATTGACAGGAGCCTTGCCGCCCGTCAGAGGAATGACATTCTTCTTCTCCTTGAACGCCTTCAGCACCGTGACGAGCTCGTCAAGATTGGTCGGCACCTTCAGACTCAGCTCATCAAGCCAATCCTTGCGCACGACGAGCGCATACGATGCCGCGCCATTGCCGCCGCCGGTCTCCGGGATGGCGTACGTTTTGCCTTCATACTGCGCGCTGACCCAGGAATCGGGCCCGATCACCTGCTTCATGTTCGTGCCGTACTTCTCGATCAGATCGTCGAGCGGCTCCAGCGCTCCAGATGACACGAGCTGATAGTATTGCGCGGGCGCCAGCTTCAAAATGTCATATGGCTCCTTGTTCGCCATGAGCAGATTCAGCTTCTCGTCGGCGTTCTCCGCCGGAAGCATCTCGTATTTGACCGTGTAGCCGGTCTTCTCCTTCAAATATTGGGCGACCGGGTCCCCGTTCGGCTCGAACCGATCGAACGGCATCAGCTGGCGGAGCTGCTTGCTGTCTCCTTCCCCGCTTTCTGCGCCTTGACCCGGCTTGGCGCCGCTGCAGCCGATAAGCGACAATGCCGTTATAATCGCCACCATTGAAACCCAAATCCGTTGACGCCGCATGAGCAATCCCCCGTTCTTTTTGATCTTGTGCGCACGCATACGTGCCTAGATGTTCATTCATGCGGTTAACCTTTAACGGAGCCAATTAACACCCCTTTCACGAAGTATTTCTGCAGAAATGGATAGACGAGCAGGATCGGCAAGGTCGCGACCAGAATCGAAGCGGCTTGAATCGCCTGCGGCGTCGAGTTCATGACAGCATCGATATTCGGCACATGTCCTCCATCCTGATAGGTGATGTTGGAGTGAATCAGCAGTTCCTTCAAGTAAAGCTGAAGCGGTTTCAAATCCGGAGAATTGATGTAAATCATGGAAGCGAAATAATCGTTCCAGAATCCGACCGCATAAAAGAGCGCTATCGTGGCGAACACCGGCAAGGACAAGGGAACGGTAATGCGGAACAAGATCGTCAGATTCGAGGCCCCGTCCATCTTGGCCGACTCTTCCAGTTCATCGGGAAGCGATTCGAAGTAATTTTTAATGATTAACATGTTGAACACGCTGATCATGCTCGGCAGAAAAAGCACCCACAGCGTATCGATGAGATTAAGCCGGTGCATAAGCAGATAGGTTGGAATGAGACCGCCGCTGAACAGCATCGTGAACACGTACATGAGAATGAAAAACTTCCGTCCGCGCAGCCGCGGCTTGGACAGAGGATAGGCGGCGATCGCCGTCATGACGAGCCCCAAGGCGGTCCCCGCGACCGTAATAACAACGGATACCAGGAAGGCGTTCATGAATTTGGAGTCGCTTAATACGTACGCATACGTGCCGAATTGAATATCGACCGGGAACAGCGACACCCGTCCCGACACCACGGCCTCTTCGCCGCTCAGCGATTTGGCGAGCAGGTTGAGGAACGGGAACAGCGTCGTCCAGGACACGATGGCAAAAAAGAGATAGTTCAGCGCCTGAAAGATGCGCTCTCCCGCCGACATGCGGATCGCCATCCGCACCCCTTTCGTCTTTCGCCCGGTTTTCATGCCAGGCCTCCTTTCTTCGTCAGTCGTCCGCTGCGGCTGCCTTCCGCCTTTGCCCGGGCGTTCGGCAGCACGATCCGTCAACGCGCGCTCTACCAGATGCCGCGGTTCAGCAGGCGCCGGCTAAGATAATTCCCGCCGACAATCAGAATGAAGCCGACAATGGAATCGAACAGTCCTACCGCGGCCGAGAAGCTGTAATTTTGTTCGCCGAGCCCGGTGCGGTACACATACGTCCCGATGACATCCGAGACATTATAGACGACCGGATTGTACATCACGAGAATCTGCTCGGTGCCGGCCTCCAGCATATGGCCGAGCCGCAGGATGAACATCAGCAGAATGACCGGGACCAGACCCGGCAGCGTGATATGCCAGATTTGGCGGAACTTGTTCGCCCCGTCGATTTTGGCTGCCTCATACAACTGCGGATCGATGGAGCTCAGCGCCGCCAGATAGACGATCGTGCCCCACCCCGCCTCCTTCCAGCCGGCCGTGCCGACGAGCAGCCAGCGAAAGACGCTGTTGTCGAGGAAAAACTTGATCGGCTCCCCGCCGAACCATTCAATCATCCGGTTGACAAGCCCTCCGTTGATGGACAGCAGATCCATGAACATCCCGCTGACGATAACCCAGGACAGGAAGTGAGGCATGTAAATAATCGTCTGCACCGGGCGTTTGAACCACATTTTCGTCAGCTCGTTCAGCAGGATGGCCAGCACGATCGGGAGCGGGAACAGAAGCACGATCTTCATCACCGAAATGATGAGCGTATTCCAGAACACCTGCGCGAACTTCGGCGACTGGAACAACCGCTCGAAATGCTGCAGCCCGACCCACGGACTGTCCGCGATGCCGCTAAAAATGTTGAAATCTTGAAAGGCAATGACGACGCCGTACATCGGGGTGTACTTGAACAAGAGCAAAAAGGCGATGCCCGGCAAAAGCGCAATATACAAGTCCCAGTCCTTGCGCACGTCGCTCCCCAGCTTGCGCCAGTAACGCTTCCTCTTCGGACGCGGAGCGGCGCCGATATCCGCGTTTCTTATCTCCACCCGGCCTCCCTCCTTTTTTGCGGGCCCGTACCCTATATCGACTGCGATGCATTCCTGTAATACTAGCGTAAGGGACGGCCGCCATCCGGAAAACGGGAAGGCCATGACTTCTTCTGGTAATTTGATGGCTATGGCGGAAACGCCTTGCCCTTGGCCGATAGCCTCTTCCCCTAGCCCCGCTTCCATTCGCTCGGCGTGACGCCCCAATATTTGCGGAACACCTTCGTAAAATAACTGACATCTCGGAAGCCGGCGGCTTGAGCGGCATCATACACCCGCTTCCCTTGAAAGAGCGCCTCCTTGGCCCGCTCCATCCGGCGCTCCAGCACATAGGCCGAGAACGGCTGCTCCATCTCCTGCTTGAACAGCCGGCTCAAGTAAGAGGCGTTAATGAACAGCCGATCCGCCACCCCCTGCAGCGACAGCTCGCCATGAAGCTCCCGCTCGATCAACTCCTTCACCTCCGCCACGAGCCGATTGCCGCCGCGCCGCCTGACCAGGCAGGCTTGCGCGCCGATGCGTTGAATCACGCTCCGCATCCAGCCGCTCCATTCCTGCTTGGTGCGCAGATCCGCCGCATGGTGGAACGATTCCGCGTCCTCCTGCATCACCTCATGCAGCGGCCATCCCTGCTTGTGCATCCACGTGACGATCCACGACTGCATCAGCAGCATCTGTTCCTTGAGCGCCTTGGCCTGCTCAATGGCGCACACTTCGCCGATCCAGCCCTCGGCCGCCGTTGACGCCTGCCGCTCGTCGCCGGTGCTCCAGGCGATATCCAGCTCCCGTATCCAGCGCCCGCTCTGGACGGCGGCCGCATCCGGCGGCGGTATGATCCCGCCTTCGCGGTACGGGATGACGAGATCGCCCCCGTGCACGAGCCGCTGGCCCAGCGCGAACATCGCTTCCTTGTACAGGCGGGGCGCATCCTCCAGCCCTCCATGGGCCGAGCTGATGCCGGCGCTGGCCGTCAGCTTGAGCGATGTCTTGATATGCTCCAGCATCGCGCCCGCGATGGCATGGATGGCGATGACCTCGTCCCCGTCCGCCGGGCCGCCGTCTACGGGAGCATGCCGGAACAGAATGGCAATCGGCTTATCGATATCGCGGCAGATCAAGGCTGAGCGGGCTTCCATCGAACGGAGCGTCTCTTCGGCCACCTGGCCGACCGCAAAGTGAATCAACGCGGCATCTTCTCCGAATGCCTGCGCCCGCTCTGGGGGCACGGGATCGGGCTCCATCACCATCACCGCATAGCGCTCGTCCGCATCGAGCGTGATGCCCAGCTCTGCCATCCGCAGGCGGAAGGCATCGGCAGGCAGGCCGCCCTCCAGGCCCAAGCGAAGCGTGCGCTCCTGCAGCGCCGGCAGATGGGCCTGCCATTGCCGGCGCAGCGAGGCATAATCATGCCTGCGCTGAATCTCCAGGCGGCGTTCCGCGACCGCCTCCGCGACCGCCGCCACTATCGCATCCTGGCCCGCCGGCTTCAGCAAATATCGCTTGACTCCCAGGGCAAGGGCTTCCTGCGCGTAGGGGAAGTGATCATGGCCGCTCAAAATAATGGCCTTCACCTCGGCATTCCAGGCCATCGCCTGCCGCGCCAGATCAAGGCCGTTCCCGTCCGGCAGCTGAATATCGACCAGCAAAATGTCCGGACGCTTCACCTGCAGCCACCGCTTCCCTTCTTCCGCCGTCGCGGCCGCTGTCACCCCGGTTATGCCGGCCTGCTCCCATGGCATCAACTCCGTCAAGCTGTGGCGAAGCCGCGGTTCATCCTCGATGATTAACAAATTCATGCTGCTCCCTCCTGTCTTTCCCTCAAAATCCAAATCGCGAACGCTTATCCCCGCCGCTCAGGTGAAATGCGATTGCATTCTTCAGAACACCTTGCCGGCGATGCCGGGATCTTCCAGAACGCCGGGTCCAACAACCAGGCAGCAAGTCTTATCCCGTGCGCAGCTCCGTCTCGTCCGGCGCTCCCAGCGGCAGGACGAGCGTGACTGCCGTCCCCTCTCCAGGAGCGCTGTCTATCCGAATCTCGGCTTGCGGGCCGTAATTGAGGCGCATGCGCGCCGCGACGTTCCTTAGCCCATACCCTGCGCCCGCGTGCCCATCCGGCTGCGCCTGATGCCGATCGGGCTGCCGCAGCACCTCCGACAGCTCCCGCTGCAGCCGTTCCCGCGCCGCGGCCGTCATCCCCGCGCCCGAGTCGGTTACCGCAATGACCAGCGCCGGCCGCGAACCGGTATCCTCCAGCCGTGCCGCAATGCGCAGCACCGCCTCCCGCCCCGATTTCTCTACGCCGTGAATAATCGCATTCTCGACGACTGGCTGCACGAGCAGCTTGACGACGGGCAGCGCCTCCGTCCGCGGATCGATGTCGTACTCGACCCGAAATTGATCCATGAACCGCAGCTGCTGAATGCGGATATACACATGCAGATGCTCCAGGCTCTCCTTGACGGTGAGCACATCCTTGCCCTTACTGAGACTGAGCCGGAAAAAGCGGGACAGATTCAGCACCATCTCCGCGATATCCTCCGCCTCCGATTGCTGCGCCATCCAATAGATAGAATCCAATGTGTTGTACAGGAAATGGGGATGAATCTGCGACTGGAGCAGCTTCAATTCGGTATTGGCCAGTCTCAGGCTCTGCTCATAATGGTCCCGAATGAGATGCTGCTGCTTCGAGGCCATCTGATTGAACAGATCCGTCACAACGCCGAACTCGTCCCGCCGATCCGATTCGAGCCGCACGTCCAGATTGCCGCCGGTTATCGCCCGCATGCCGCGGGCAAGCTTCCGCAGCGGCGCGGCGATTCCGGTATAAATGCTGAAAGCCATAAGAACCGCAAGCACGATGCTGAGCGCGATGATGAACACGGCATAATGCTCCAGCCGGTAAGATTGCGCGAAGATTTCGCTTTTGGGCTGGGCCAGCGTCAGAATCCAGCCGTAATAGGGCGATACCGCGCGGATCAGCACTTGATCGCGCGCCTCGGCATGCGTGGCGTAGCTGTCAACCGATTCAGGCTGCCGGCTTGTCCCCGCAACCCATTTTCCATCGGCCGTATACAGATGCAGCTCGGACCGGGGCGAGGGGAGTAGAGAGCGGATATATTGCTGCAAGCGCGCCGTATTCAGGCTAATAATGAGCGCATGCCGCTCCCGGTCCGGATTATAAATATCCATCGATCGCACCACGGCCAGACTGTCGACGCCGAAGACTTGACCGAACGGCTTCCCTCCGCCGATGCGTTCGTCCGGCTGCATGAATACAATGCCCGTCCCCATTCCGTTCAGCGTCTGCCGCAGCCAGATGCGCTCATTCGCCCGATCGACAGGGAGAACGCCATGCGCCGTAGAGATGACGGCATTGGAATGGTCATGGTAGACGGCAATCTGGGAGAACATCGGATGAATGGACAGGAAATCGGAGAACTGGCGCTTCATGCGGGCGAAGGCCATCACCTCCCGCGGTCCCAGCACGCGATCGGCATGATTCAGCGCCGCGACGATCTCCGGATCGGTCGACAGCATGGCCGACACTTCCTCCACGTTTTGCAGCACGAGCTCGATATTGTCCATCAGCGCGTGCATGGCGCTCTCCGTCCGCGCCGTCGTCTCGGACAGCAGCAATTGCTGCGAGCGTTCATTCGAGAACCACCCGGTAAGCGTGAGCGGAACGAGAATGAGCACAAAATAAACGGTCAAGCGCCACTGAATGCGTTGGCGGAACCGACTAGAAAGCTCCCGGAGCATGAGTGCCACTCCCTTCCCGCAAAGGACCGGGCACATCGCCCACCGCTTCGCGGGCCGCCTGATTCCGGCTGAACTGGTACCACGCATTCGCCTCGCGCGTCATCTCTTCCCCGCCTTCGGCCAGCCACTCGGCCGCATACGCATCGAAATCGTCCAGCGGCCGCTCGCCAAGCACAATCTCGAGCAGCCGATCATTCTTCTTCGCCAGAAGCGGGGCATAGCGAGTCATCGCCGGAGTCGGAAGCGACCGAAACGCGTTCGGCATCACATGAGGGGCTATATGCCGAAGGTTATCGTACAAGCGATAATGCATGCCCAGCGAATCCAGCCGGCTTCGGATGTATCCGCTCTCGGGAATATCGGCCAGATTGGCGTACAGCCCCCGGTATTGATCCCGGTTATGCAGGCCCATATCCGTCACCCGCCTGCCATTCTTCCATGTCCACACTACTCCTTCGAAGCCGAACTTCAGCGTGTCCCTCCCCTCGCCGGCGATGAAATTCAACAGCTGCAGCACCTCCACCGCGTGCGGACTCGCGGCCGGGATCACTTGGTAGGAACGCACCGTCGGCAGCCCATACGTACCGGCCCCGCCGGGTCCCTGCGGATACGGGAGCGCGATCCATTCCGCTCGCGGATCGCGCGCCTCGCTTTTCTCCAGCACGCCGCGAGTGTCATACCATGTCCCGGTGAATAACCCAATCCGTCCGTCTGCCACCTGCCGTTCCAGCCCGCGCTGCGTCTGAATCGGGAACAGCGGATCGACGATCCCCTCCGCCACCAGTCCGCGCATAAAGGCAAGGGCGTCTTTCATCTCCGGCAAAATATTGGAGTAGACCAGCTTGCCGTCACGTTCTACCCATTGATTCAGCTGCACGCCGAAGGCGCCGAACCACGGGGAGGATCGCCCGAAATCCTCAATAAAGCTGGTGCCGTATATATTGCGAATCCCGTTGCCCTCCGGATCGAATGCGGCAAAAGCCCGCATCACGGCGACTATCTCGTCAAGCGTCTTGGGCGGCGCGAGGCCAAGACGGTCCAGCCAATCTTTGCGGATGTACATCATCTCCAATCCTTTCGCTTCATTCAGACTCGGAATGGCATACACTTGCCCGTTGAAGGATACCTGCTCCCACACTTCGGCGGGAATTCGCTTTTTCAGCTGCGGAGCATAGCGTTCAATCAAATGATCGAGCGGAGCCAGCATCTGCTTGCGCGCATAATGCGAGACCCAATTCGGATCGGAAATGCTGATTAGATCGGGCGTGTGGCTCGACATCATCATCGCGCCGACCCGATCCTCGTAGCGATGCCACGGAGGGATAACGACCTCCACCTGGAGCCCCGTCTCGTCCTCGATATACGACAAATACGGGTTATCATTCTCTGTCCACGGCTCGGGGAACTTGATCCCGAGACTGTTCATCACGATGGTGATCGAGGGCCCTGTTCGATCCTGCCCGGGCTTCATCCAGTCCACGTGGGAAGGATGGCAGCCGGCGAGCGACAGCGCCACCGAACAGCATATCCCGGCTGCCAAGATGAGCTTCCATCTCGCGCACATCGGCACCACCACCACCATTGTAAGCGCATTCAACACTTTTGCCATCGTGGTTCCCTTATACTCTTGCACTCCTCTCTCTCCTTTCTTATTGCATAGATTCCCGGCCTCAATGCCGAAATATATACAAAAAGGGCCTATCAGTATGTATTTTCTGATAGACCCTTGTCCAAAGCTTATTCTACTCTTCTTCCGCCAACCGTTTCAAGCAGCAGGCTTGCTTGGTGGAAATGATACATCCTCTGCGATCCCGCTATTTGCAACTTTACATTTGTCAAGAATGTAAAGTTAAATTATACTAATACTATACACTTTACAGTACGAAACTAGGAGCAACCAACACGAAGCGGAGCGATGAACCCATGTCACATAAAACGAAAGTTACTCAGCAGCATATCGCCGACGCCCTGGGCCTGTCCCGGAATACCGTATCCAAGGCGCTGAACAACGATCCCGGTCTGCGCGAAGACACGAAGCGGCGCGTCCTGCAAAAGGCGGTCGAGCTCGGTTATATGAAGATTCATCATGAGTTGGCCTCCTCCGAGGCTTACGCCGCGGAGAACCGGCTTGTCGCGCTGCTGACCCATTCGGACTATATGGGCAATCCTTACTGGATGTCCTTCCTGAAGGGACTGAACGCGACGCTGAAGGAAGCAGGCTGCACGTTGACGATGACCATCGTCGATATGGAGGAAGAACGCCAGCTTCTCCTTCCGGGACTCTTCCACCAGCAGAAGCCGGCGGGAGTCATCACGATCGGGCCGTTCCTTCCCGAATACTACGAAATGATCGCATCTACCGGAACGGCATCCCTGTTCATCGATACCCATGCCGACTATAAGCCCGGCGACTTGAAATGCGATATTTTGCTGGCCGACAATAAGCATAGCGTGCATAAGCTGACGAGCAAGCTTATCGAGAAGGGCCACCGGAATATCGGCTTCGTGGGAGATATCGGCTCGTGCCTAAGCTACCGCGAGCGCTGGGAAGGCTTCCAGCTCGCGTTGCGAGAGCACGGGATGGAAGCGGATGAGGAATGCTGCATCATCAACCGCATGCAGCGCCATTATTACACCGAGGAGGAGCTGCGGGAAGCCTTCCGCGCCATGAAGCGGAAGCCGACGGCCTTCGTCTGCGTGAACGACGCTATCGCGCTGGAGATAATGACGGTCATACGCCAATCGGGGCTCAGCATCCCGGGTGATATCGCGTTGACCGGCTTCGACAATATCGCGGAATCGATCCTGGTGCAGCCGTCCCTGACGACCGTGCATGTCCCCAAGGAGGAAATGGGCATGCGGGCCGGCGACCAGATCGTATGGAGAATGGATCATCCGAAGCGGCCGCACGAGATGATTCGGCTCGACGTCGAGTTGATATGGCGGGAGTCGTAGGCTCCCCCTCTCCGAATATCAGTGCCGGCCTCCTCTCTCTCCGCATGCTTTGAAATGTAAACTTACATTCAATTCAAAATGTAAGTTAAATCAGATGGTTTTGTAGGATTTTTGATACAAAATGCACATTATCAACTTGACATTATGCCAAGTCTGGATTACTCTGAATGTAGGAAAAGGTTGTTTGCCCTGTGCCGTTTTCCGGCGCGGCGGCATACGCCGGCAGCAGGTGGTGACCGCCCAGGTCTATGATGGGTCCTTCCTGCCCAGACTGTAAGGGAGGGGCTGGAGAGCTTCGCCGGCCTGAAGGTGCATGTCTATCCACGCTGTACCATATTTCATCATGACATTATTTGCAAAGTGAGGAGTCACATCATGAGCCAATTGAAGATTCTCGGTCCGGATATCCCGAACATGCCGTGGGAAGAGCGGCCAGCAGGCCATAAAGAGGTGTTGTGGCGCTACAGCAACAACCCGGTCATCCCGCGTGATTTGCTGCCTAATTCCAACAGTATTTTCAACAGCGCCGTCGTTCCTTTCGAGGGCGGATTCGCAGGCGTCTTCCGCTGCGATGACAAATGCCGTTACATGCGGCTTCATGCCGGCTTCAGCAAAGACGGCCTGAACTGGGACATCAACCCGGAACCAATCAAGTTCCAATGTGACGATCCGGAGATCGGCAACTTCATCGAAGGCTACGATCCGCGCGTGTGCTGGATCGAAGACCGCTTCTATGTCACCTGGTGCAATATTTACCACGGGCCGACCATCGGAGTCGCTTACACATATGATTTCAAGACATTCCATCAGCTTGAAAATGCATTCTTGCCATACAACCGCAACGGGGTCATGTTCCCGCGCAAAATTAACGGCAAATACGCCATGCTGAGCCGTCCATCCGATACGGGCCATACTCCATTCGGCGATATCTTCTACAGCGAAAGCCCGGATATGGAGCATTGGGGACATCACCGCCATGTCATGGCGCCAATGGGCGGATGGCAGAGCAAGAAGATTGGCGCTGGCCCAATCCCAATCGAGACAAGCGAAGGCTGGCTGATGATTTATCACGGCGTGCTCAACTCATGCAACGGCTTTGTGTACGCATTTGGCGCCGCGCTGCTTGATTTGGAGCAACCATGGAAAGTCCTGTACCGCAGCGAGCCATACCTGCTGCAGCCGTCCACCCTGTACGAATGCGTCGGCGACGTTCCGAACGTTGCATTCCCATGCGCTTCGCTCGTGGATGCCGCTACCGGCCGCATTGCGATTTACTATGGCGCAGCCGATACAGTAACAGCAATTGCCTTCGGCTACGTAGACGAAATCATCGACTTCGTAAAAAACAACTCCCGCGTGGAGTAATCACGAAGCCATAACCCACTGCAACCGCAAAGATGCAATTGAACCTATGGTTCTGCCGCTTTCTTTGTAACCCCTATAAGACGCCCCCTGCGCGACGGTAACCGTCATGCAGGGGGCGTCTATTATTTCCTCAATTCAGTTGACCGAATCCGAAATCCAGCAGCTTGTGCGAATCCTTCCATACCTTATCGCTTGTGGAATGGAGCACGACGGCGATCAGATGGCGGCCATCCCGTACCGCCGACGACACGAGACAGTACCCCGCCTCATCCGTGAAGCCGGTTTTTATCCCCGTCGCTCCTTCATAATAATACTCGCTTCCTTTTTGAAGCAATTGATTCCGGTTGACCAATCCCGACACTTCGCCCTGCGCTCCTGCCAAGGCAGGGGTGACCTCCGCATACGTCGTGCGGACAATCGCGGCGAACTGCTTGTTCTTCATCGCCTCTTGGGCGATAAGCGCCAAATCATACGCCGAGCTATAATGATCGGGATCGTTCAGACCGTGCGGGTTGCTGAAATGAGTATTCCGCAGCCCCAGTTCACCGGCCCGTTCATTCATCAAGCCGACGAACACTTCCATCGCTTCATCGACGCTCATCTCCGGATCGCCGCTTGCCTCGCGTCCGATCTGAACCGCGATTGTTCGGGCCGCATCATTGCCGGAGGGAAGCATCAGCGCTTCAATCAACTGATACCAGGTAATCTGCTGACCGGGCTGCAATCCGGCCGTGCTCTCCCCCGGCTCCTTCAGGAGGACCTCCCTGCCCACTTCCACCGTCTCATTGCCCTGCTTTCGTTCCAAACCAAGCAGCGCCGTCATCATTTTCGTCGTGCTGGCAGGCGCCTTCCGTTCCTGATCATTTTTGAAAAAGAGCACCTTCCCCGTATCCTGATCAATCACGATCGCCGCCTCAGCCCCCAAATCATAATTCGCGAACAACCGGTACTCCGTTTCCGGACGCAATTCAGTCAGAGCGCTTTTCAAAAATTGCTTCACCCCCAAAGCCGCCGGCTGCGCCCAAAACCACACCCCTACAGCCATAACCGCTCCCAACAGCATCAACCGCTTCTTCTCAACTGCTTTCATGATTTATCTCACCTTCGCTCATTATCGTTCTTCGAATGATCCTCATTCTATAGAACGCCGCTTAACATAGTTGTAAGCAATAATGAACAAAACATAAGAAACTATGAAGAAAACATGAAGCCCTCCCCTCCGCGCCCTCAAAAGGGAGACATTTTCATGCAGACTCGGCCAGGATTACTTTTCTCGAAACTCCCAACCACTCAGGTTGCCCTCGCACGCCCAGTCGGTCAGGGGGCCGTTGCGGACCCTTTTGGCCAATATCCCAGCCGCTCAGGGGCAATTGCAACTCCTTACGGTGAATATCCCAGCCGCTCAGGGGGCCGTTGCAGACCTTATGGCCAATATCCCAGCCAGTCAGGGGGCTAGTTGCAGCTCCTTATAGCGAATATCCCAGCCGCTCAGGGGGCCGTTGCAGACCTTATGGCCAATATCCCAGCCAGTCAGGGGGCTAGTTGCAGCTCCTTATAGCGAATATCCCAGCCGCTCAGGGGGCCGTTGCAGACCTTATGGCCAATATCCCAGCCAGTCAGGGGGCCAGTTGCAGCTCCTTATAGCGAATATCCCAGTCGGTCAGGGATCCAGTTGCAGCTTCCTTATGGCCAATATCCCACCCGTTCAGGGCGCCGTTGCAGCTCCTTATGCTTAGTGTCCCAACCATTCAGGGTCATTTCCCCTTTTTGATGAACCTCCCAACTTCTCAGGCAAGGATGGTTAAACCAATGGTTTGCAAAAACAGGTGCCCGTTGTAGTTTTCTTCCGTTATGCCAAGAATCCCCTTTACATGGAAACATATGTTTGGTAAAGTCTAATTAGGAACATATGTTTGTTTTTTAGAATGTAAGTTTAGGAGGGAAAGGGATGAAAGCCTGGAGAAACGTGGGTTCGTTGGAGGAGTTGTTGGATCGGTTCCCTACCGATCATTCATGTATTCCTGCACTGTTCGAGCTGAAATGGCCTCATGGCTATCGCTGCCCGAACTGCCGGCATACCCGAGCCTATGTCATCCGGACGCGCCGCCTCCCATTGTACGAATGCAGCGCTTGCCAGCACCAGACTTCCCTGACTGCGGGCACGATTCTGGAAAGCAGCAGAACCTCTCTGCGGAAGTGGATCGTTGCGATATGGCTCGTCTCACGTCGAGATGCAGGAATCAACGCGGTCAGACTAAGCTCTCTTATTGAAGTTACCTACAAAACGGCATGGGCGATGCTCCATAAGATTCGAACTGCGATTAGCTGTGCTGATGAACAAGAACAGCTCGAATATAACGTTCATGGCTTTATCGCCTATTACGGAAGCAGCCGCCATTATTCCTGTTTCGAACTGACGGCACAGGAATATCCCCTGATCGTGGCAGCCGCCCTGGACTCCGATGATAAGGAGCAGAAATATAAAATGAAGATGGTCAACCGGCAGCACATGTCCGGCAAGCTATTGCTTCCTACAGGGTGCGATGAATTTACTGAACAACACGTATGTCCCCTGGCCGCCGCAGTTTCTATTATCCGTCAGCGGTTTCGGGTCAAGCACAATAGCCCCCTTTATACGGTATTCCGGCGAGCAAAACGTTGGCTGTGCGATACGTTCCGCGGGATAAGCGGGAAGTACCTGCAGCGCTACTTGGATGAATTTTGTTACCGGGAAAATGCAGCCGCCCGCCACGCAACCGGATGGGGCACTTTAGGCGAGATATGCTTTGCCAGGAACGGGGCGAGGGAACGTTATCTGAATCGGACGACCACATTACGGGGCCAATCTCATTATATGGCCGCTGCATAATTGATTCTCAAGGAAAGGGAAATCATGCTTCCAATTTTTCATAAAAGGTATTGGCTCTCCAGATCCGAAACGCAGTTGAAATCGGTATTTAGCATGGAAAATAATTCATGGGATGCAGTATCGTGATATATTTCGTTTTGCGGCTATTGAGATGTTACTGGATTCTCCATTCTTCCTAAGGAGGCTGCGGTCCTGTTCACGTCTGGCACAGTGCCCGTTCCTAGCTATTTTGAATCACCAAAATTAAATGGCCTATTTTTTCCTGTCGTTCACACATACATACTCGCACATACTTTATCGATACTCGTTTTGCTTTTTCTAGGTAAGCTTTCCTTTCCCAAGCGACTTTTTCTTGACCGAGCTTTTTCTTGAACGACTTTTCCTGAGCGACGGGGATACCGATCAAAAGAAACGGAACACCGATCATCGATCAAAAGAAACCGATCATCGCTCAAAAAAACGGATCACCGTTCATCGATCAAAAGAAACGGATCACCGATCAAAAGAGCATAGAAGCGATTCGTAGAAGCCATGAAGCTAAGGCACAATCAATGCCTCTCCATCTACACAAGTACGAACGCCCCCAAATCAATCAAAACAAAAAAGCAGCGCCCGCCGGCACTGCTGTGACCACACCTCGATCATCTTAGTCAGGTACATTAATTGCTCCTCCTTGCCCGGACAAGCCGTCTGCTTGGCTCTTATAAGCAGGAGCAGGCGGAGCGATTCGCGGAAGCTCGATAATGAACAGCGTTGCCTGAGGCGAGCTCTCGGCGCGGATAGTTCCGCCGTGAAGCTCGATAATCGTCTTGGCAATCGCTAGGCCGAGTCCGGAGCCGCCGGTTTTCTCGGATCGTGATTTTTCGACCCGATAGAAGCGCTCGAAGATATGCGGCAAATCTTGGCTCGGGATAGGGTCACCCGCATTTTTGACGATAATCTCCACCTTGTCTTCATCTTGGCGAAGATGAAGCTCCACGACGCTGCCGCTGTATGCATAGTGCATCGCATTGGACAACAGGTTGTCGAACACGCGCACCAGCTTGTCGGGATCGGCGTTAACCCAGCATTTGTCCGTATTGCTGCTCATTTGAAGGGTCAGTCCGGCCTGCTCCATCGGGTAGCGGTAGTGAACGCACAACTGGCCAGCCATCTCAGACACGTTCATCGGCTTGGTCCGTAAAGTCATCCCGCCATTCATCCGCGTATACTCGAACAGATCGTTAATCATGACATTCAGCCTCTCGGCCTTCTCATAGGCAATATGAATATAATGCCGAAGCTCCACTTCATCGCGGTAACGGTCCTGCTCGACGAGCCCCAAATAACCGAGAATTGATGTAAGCGGCGTCCGCAAATCATGGGATACGCTCGTAATCAGCTCATTCTTCGTCCGTTCCGCCAGCCGTTCTTCCTCAATAGAGTTCTTCAATTGGTAGACCATGATATCAATGTTTTTGGCCAGACGCCCAATCTCGTCATCGGTCGTAATATTGCACCTCTGATCGAAATCCCCATCCGCAATATGCTGCACCGTCTCTGTAATCCGCTCGAGACTGCCGATCAGCTGGCGATTCAGAAGCACATAAAAGAGGATAAAGAGGATGATGCCCGCAATCACCATCGTCGGCACGACGCCCACCTCAAACGCCAAGAAATTGATGATGCGGTATGTGACAGGCTCCTTCAGCTCCCGTATCACGCCGGCGGCGAACATGAGCAATACAAGGCTCATAAAGGTAAGAAGCAGGGTCAGCGCAAACCTGAAGAGGAGCTTCCAACGGATGCTTTTAGCCCAATGCTTGTTCAATCTTATACCCTACTCCCCATACGGTCTGTATATATTTCTCGCCGTGGGCCTCCAGCTTGTCCCGCAGCTTGCTGATATGCACCGCTACTGTATTGTGGGAGCCGTTGAAGCTCTCCTGCCATACCCGTTCGTACAGTTCTTCCGCGCTGTATACTCTTCCTGGATTGCTTGCCATTACATAGAGGATCTCGAATTCCATCGAGGTTAAATGGATGGGCTGCCCGTTCACCCGGACGGAATGCGTCGCCTTGTTAATCTCAAGATCCTGGATGCGAATGACCCCGGCAGGCTCGGAGCCTGCCTGGATATGAGCGTTCAACTGATAAGTGCGGCGAAGAAGCGATTTGACGCGGGCCACCAGCTCCAACGGATTGAACGGCTTCACCATATAATCGTCCGCGCCGGTCATCAGCCCCATAATTTTGTCCATATCCTCCGCCTTGGCGCTCAGCATAAGGACCGGTATCGCCTGCTTTTCCCGAATCTTCAGGCAGACGGACATCCCATCCAGCTTCGGCATCATGATATCCAAAATAACCAGATCCACCGGATCCCGCTCCAGCACCGACAAAGCCTCAACCCCGTCATGGGCCTTGAACAATTGGTAGCCTTCGTTCCGTAAATATATTTCGATTAAATCGGCAATTTCTTTATCGTCATCCACAATTAAAATGCGGGTCACGTTCGAACCTCCTCGCTATATTCGTGAACCTTCCGGCTTTAGCATAACAACATCAGAGGGCTGAATTCAAGCGTACCCGTGATTTGCCACAGCCCAATTGTATCTGTTCTTCGGTCCTTGGGAGCTTCGCTGCAGCGGATCAGTGATCCGGTACGCCCGTGAGACCGGCATCGTCAAGACGGAGCAATGGAGAGCCGCCTGTGGGCCTTGCACAAAAAAAATCCCGTGTCACGCAAAGGGCGACACAGGATGGCGCTTCCAGACTCTTGTTTATGTCTTATTTTGCCGGAGCGCCTACCGCTTCCAGCCAAGCCTTCGCGATCAGCGCGTGGCCAGCCGGCGTCGGATGAACGCCGTCCGGAGCCCAGAATTGCGCTTCGCGACGGGCGGCCGCCTGCGCGAACAGACCGTCCAACGGCACATAGTAAGCGCCGTATTCCCGAGCAAGCCCGCGCACGATATGAATTTTCGGGTCCAGATCCTCCCGCCATTGCATTCGATCGGCCGGCACCGGCAGCACGAACGGCTCGACGAGCACAAGCTGCGCATCCAGCTCCTTCAAGGTTCGTTCAATAATATCGCGATACCCCGATTCGAATTGCTCGGCCGTCGTCTCCTCCTGACGGGAATATCGCCTCCAGCAATCGTTAATTCCGATGTAAATGCTAACCCATGTCGGCTTCAGCTTCAGGCAGTCTTCCTCCCACCGGGCCTGAAGATCGCGAACCCGATCCCCGCTGATTCCCCGGTTCAGGAAAGAGACATCGATCTGCGGGTACATGCTCTGGAACAGACCTGCCGCCATGAAGGCATAGCCTGTGCCCAGATGGGAGGAGAATTCCCGCTGCCGGCCCGCATCCGTGATGCTGTCGCCTTGAAAAAGAACCACATCTCTATCTTGAATCGTTCGCTTCGGTACTGAGCTGTTCATCGAATCCCTCCATCGATTGGAATGACGATGTTCCACCGATGATCCGCATGATGGAACCCGCCCGTCGTCCTTGGCAATCATCATATACCGTACCTCCCCGACTGTCCATACAAAAGGATCCACGAAATGTACGAATTCGGGAAAAATCGGCGCCTCCGAACGGCACGCGGGAGCGGCCTTCCATGCGGAAGAGGGGGAGGAGGAGCGCCATTCTGCTGTGCTCCTTCGTACGGGGCATTTCACCTCGATATGTGCATAAGCCGTATCCTTCCTGCCTCCTCTCAACAGCTTGGATGGCATCGAATCCGGCGCATTCTGCATACTATATTTTCAAGCCTAATTACTGCGTTAGAGTAAAGCAATGGAGTTCTTGAGGTGCATTCATGCTGCGACAGGCTTACACAAGGGGGGAGAATGCGAATTCAACGCCTATAGTTGGAAAGAATGAATAATTCGGACACGGAATAACAAAAAATAATCACCACAATAAAAAAAATCATTTCCATTATAATAGGGCACATTTTAGGATAGAAGAACAGCACTCCGCATTCCGTTATCCCGGTTCGCCGAGTGAAAAGAGGTCCCTCGTCCATCTTCAAACAAACACGAACGTCCTCTCAGGAAAGACAAAGTGCAAAAAACGAGAACGCGTGCTGTCATTAGGATTATGCCACGTCAGTTTTTCCTTCCTTGCTTCTGCCATCGCCCGAAATGTCCACATCACAAAGACGAAAAAAGTGCGTATAATTGACAAATATTTTCTATTAAAAGGTTTTATAGCCATAAAAGAATAAATTAATGTCATAAAAATTTACACTAAACGTCATATAATCTTTAACTATTTTATGAATTTCACAATGTTTGCTATTTCAAAATCCGCACATTCTCTGTATAATGTTTGAAAAGTGTTCCTATAATGCTTGAAAGGATGGGTGATGAGCCTTGGAAATGTTACAACGTGAACAAGCAGAAGTGCTAAACCCGTACGAAATCGTACAAAAGCAAATCGATGCGGCTGCGGCCAAATTACAGTTACCCGAGCATGTTACTGAACTATTGAAAAAACCGAAACGGGTACTATCTGTTAGCTTCCCTGTGCGGATGGACGACGGTACGGTACGGATTTTCGACGGGTATCGTTCCCAGCACAACGATGCTATCGGACCAACAAAAGGCGGCATCCGATTCCATCCGGACGTGACACTGGACGAGGTCAAAGCATTATCGATGTGGATGACGTTCAAATGCGGCGTCGTTGGCCTGCCATACGGCGGGGGCAAGGGCGGCGTCATTTGCGACCCTCGCCAGATGAGCAAAGGGGAAATTGAACGGGTCAGCCGCGCTTTTATGGAAGCCATCTCGGATATTGTAGGGCCTGAACGGGATATTCCGGCTCCAGACGTATATACGACACCGCAGATTATGGGTTGGATGATGGATACCTACAGCAAGCTGCGCGGACATTATACGCCAGGCGTCATTACAGGCAAACCGATTATTATCGGGGGCTCCCAAGGAAGGAATGCGGCGACGGCCCAAGGCTGCGTATATACGATTCAATCGGCGCTTCAGGACATCGGACGGCCGATGGAAAAGGCAACGGTAGCCATTCAGGGCTTCGGCAACGCCGGACGCATCGCGGCTCGCCTGCTGACCGACCTCGGCGCGACCATCGTAGCCGTAAGCGACTCCCGCGGCGGAATCTACGATCCGAACGGGCTCCATCTCGACCGGGTCGAGCAGCTGAAGGACGAGGCGACGATTTTGGAATATGGCCACGATTTCCACATTTCGAACGAAAAGCTGCTTGAGCTGGACGTCGATATCCTCATTCCGGCAGCATTGGAAAATGTCATCACGAAGGAAAATGCCCCTCGCATCAAAGCCCGCATCGTAGCGGAAGCGGCGAACGGCCCAACGACGCCGGAGGCGGACGCTATCCTGAATCAAAAGGGCTGCATCGTCATCCCCGACATTTTGGCGAATGCCGGCGGCGTAACCGTATCCTATTTCGAGTGGGTACAGAACTTGATGAACTATTATTGGAGCGAGGAGGAAGTCCTCGACAAGCTGCAGACGAATATGGTCAAGTCGTATGAAGCGGTGCGCGATATGGCGAATGAGTACAATACGGACCTGCGTACGGCCGCATATATGATCTCGCTTCAACGCGTTACTGAAGCTATGCGCGCTCGCGGCTGGGTGTAATATATTGAACCGGCGCACGAAAGAGCTATCTTGCTGCAGAAATCGATCTGCCGCAGGGTAGCTTTTTTGCTGCCTCGCACTACTTTTCGGAGGCCGGAACGTCCATCCCGCTTGCCGGGGCTTGCATCTCCAATTTTCGGGTTTTCGGGCACATTTGGCACGCGGGAGCTATTTTCCTATAATAGGTTATACCGCATGAAGGATGACGCGCTTCAGGCTGCGTCGAATTGTGGTACATTCTCATCAAAAGGAAACGTATTCAACATGAACACCATGAAACTACGGACGCGGCGTCCGTTTCAAATGATTCGCGGGGTGCTTCAGGTCTGGAAATACGCCTATCGGCCCTTTCTTCTTTTTGAGCTGTTCTACAAACTGATGACAATCGGGTTGTTCATCCCGTTCCTGTCGATCGTGTTCAACAAAATATTGGAGATCGGCGGCTTCGGCGCCGCCGCTAATCACGATCTGCTGCGCTTCGTTCTGAGCCGGTACGGTATGCTCAGTCTCGTCCTGCTCGCTCCGGTGGCCATGATGCTGATTTATACCGAATTCGCCGTTCTTATTTACATCGCATATTACGGGATGCAAGGCAAAACGGTCCGGCTGCGCGCCGTCGTGCTCAAGGCTTTGTCCCGCCTTCCCGGGCTGTGGCGCATCGGGATATTCGGGTTGGCGATGTATCTGCTTCTGCTGTTCCCGCTGCTGAATATGGGCTTTGGCTCCTCGCTGCTGCCGAATGTCACGATCCCGAATTTCATTACCGGCGAGCTGATGAAGACCGGCACCGGGACGGCGGCGTTTGTCTTGTTTTTCACGTTCGTCGCCATTCTGAACCTGCTCTGCATCTATGCGCTGCCCATTCTTGTGCTGGAGGAATCGAACCGGTTCTGGCGCGCCTTCGCCAAGAGCGCACGCCTGTTCTGGAAGAGCAAATGGTCGATTCTCCGGGCCGTCGGCGAATGGGTGCTCGTATTCGCGCTGATCGTCGCCGTCTTCATCGCCCTCATCGCCGCGGGGATTGCCGTCCTTCCGGAGAGTCTGCCCGAGACGGCCATCGTGACGGTCGGCTTCGTCATCAGCTTCGGCATCTACGTGATGACGCTAGTAATGACGCCCCTGTTCATCACCGTCGTCACGCGGCTCTATGTCCGCTATGCCGGGAAGAAGCACATTTCCCTGGAGTCGGGGGAGCTGGATATTACTAAGGGCCACACCCGGGCGGAGAGACGTCTCTTCGCATCGCGGCATCGTCCGAAGCTGGCCCTGTTCGGCCTGCTGATGCTCATTGCGATCGGCTGGGGCGTCACCGCGCTGCTGACCGACTGGGGCGAGGCGAAGGATGAGTTCGTTATTATCGCCCACCGCGGAAATGTGAATACAGGAGTCGAGAATACGCTCGATGCATTCGAGGGGGCAGTCCAGGCCGGGGCCGATTATATCGAGCTCGATATTTTGCAGACGAAGGATCGGAAGCTGGCCGTTATTCATGACCATAATCTGAAGCGCCTCGCGCGGCGCAATGTCAACGTCTATGATCTGACCTTGGCCGAGCTGCAGGACATTCCGCTTTTCCAAAACGGTTATGCCGGACGCGTTCCTTCGCTGGATGAAGTGCTGGATGCGATGAAGGGCCGCATCCGCCTCAACCTCGAACTGAAAACGCATGGCTATGAGACGCCAGATTATGTCTCCGGCTTCATCGATACGATCCGGCGGCATCAAGCCGAGAACGAGGTTGTCGTGTCCAGCCTTGAATATGATCTGCTGCAAGAGGTGAAAGAAAAGGCTCCCGAGCTGAAGGTCGGCTACATTATTTACGCGACCTTCGCGCCGCTGAACCGGTTCGACGCCGACTTCTTCGTCGTGGAAGAGGCGTTTGTCACCGCTCGCCTGGTCGCTTCCGCCAAGCTGATCGGCAAACCGCTCTATGTATGGACGATTAACGACCCGGAACGGGCAGCCCACTTCTATTCTCTCGGGGTCGACGGCATTATTACCGACATCCCGAAGGAAGCCAGAGAAGCCGTCATGGAGCTCGGCGGGGAACCGGTCTTTTTGCTTACTCTGGATTAGCTGTGAGAACGCACAATCGCCTCCCTTCGGCCGTTCCGACCGGGGAGGCGATTGCTGTCAGGCCGCTGGGCAGCAGGCCGGACATTATGGATGCTTATTTACTGAGTCAGCTTTTCCCGCACGGAAGCCAGCTTCTGCCCAATCGATCCGGCCTTGTCGCGGCGATCATCGATTTTGACGACAGTCGATACCCGGGAAGCCCCGCTATGGAACGGGCTTTCATGGAGCGCGCGAATCGCCTCGAACAATCGATCCAGCGGCCCTTCGATAATCGTCCCCATCGCGGTCAGCTCATAGACAATGCCGTCGACCTGCCCGATCGCACGCTGCATATCGGCAACGTACGAGCTCAGGCTCGTCGACTCCGTCCCGATAGGAATGACCGTAATCTCGGCCAGCGCCATGACGCCACCCTCCCTTCTTCACGCTATTCTGGAGATCTTTTTATCCGTTCCAATGACTCCGCCAATATTTTAGCCGCTTAGTCCGACGACGCCCTGCTCCTCATCCAGGCGAATCCGTTCCGCCGCCGGATGCTTCGGCAGCCCGGGCATCGTCAGCACCTGGCCGGTATGAACGACGAGGAAGCCCGCTCCCGCCGACCAGCGAATATCGCGCACCTCCAGCGTGAACCCTTCCGGCGCTCCGAGCAGTCCCGGCCGATCGCTGAACGAATAGGGCGTTTTTGCCATGCATACCGGAAGCTTCGCCGTATCGAATCGCTTGAGCTCGCGCAGGGCCCGCTTGGCGGCCGGGCTGTAGGCGACCTCGGAGCCGCGGTAAATGCGGGTGACGATCGCTTCAATCTTCGCTTCGATTGGCAGTTCGTCCTCGTACAGCAGCCGGAATCGTCCCTCTACCTGAGCGTCGGCCAGCCGCACGACGGCTTCGGCGAGCGCTGCGCCGCCTTCTCCGCCTTTCGCCCATGCTTCGGACAGAATCGCCTCGGTCCCGATTTCGCGGCACATCCGCTGAACGGCCTCCAGCTCCCGCTCCGTATCGGCCGCGAACCGGTTCACCGCGACGACAACCGGCACGCCGAAGCTGCGCATATTCTCCACGTGACGGCGCAGATTGGCAAACCCGGCGGCGAGCGCCTCCGGCGATTCCCGCTCCAGTTGATCCTTAGCCAAGCCGCCGTTATATTTAAGAGCGCGCACCGTCGCGACCAGGACGACAACCGCCGGCGCCAGCCCGGTCTGGCGGCATTTGATATCCATGAATTTCTCCGCGCCCAGATCGGCGCCGAAGCCAGCCTCGGTCACGACATAGTCGGCGAGCTTCAGCGCATATCGCGTCGCCCGCACGCTGCTGCAGCCGTGCGCGATGTTCGCGAACGGACCGCCGTGCACCAGCACCGGGTCCCCTTCTATCGTCTGGACCAGGTTCGGGTAGATGGCGTCCTTCAACAGCACGCACATCGCTTCGACGGCTTGGAGCTGCGACGCGGTTACCGGCTCGCCCTCATAGGTATAGGCGACCACCATCCGGCCGAGTCTTGCCCGCATGTCGTCCATATCCTCGGACAGGCAGAGCACGGCCATAATCTCCGAAGCCGTCGTAATCATGAAGCCGTCTTCTCGCACGGCGCCGTTGCCGTCACCCAGCCCAACGACGATATGCCGCAGCGCGCGGTCGTTCATATCGACCGCCCGCTTCCAGACGATGCGTTCCTGCTGGATGCCGATTGCGTTGCCCTGATACAAATGATTGTCGATCATGGCCGCCAACAGATTATGGGCCGACGTAATCGCGTGAATATCTCCGGTAAAATGAAGATTGATGTCCTCCGCCGGAACAATCTGTGCGCGCCCGCTGCCGGTCGCGCCGCCCTTCATCCCCATACACGGCCCGAGCGACGGCTCGCGCAGCGCCGCCACCGCCTTCCGGCCGATGCGGTTCAGCCCCTGCGTCAGCCCGATCGTCGTCAGCGTCTTGCCTTCCCCCGCCGGCGTCGGATTCATGGCCGAGACGAGAATCAGCTTGCCGTCGGGCCGGTTCGCATTCGCCTCCCATACTTCCCGGCTCAGCTTCGCCTTGTATTTGCCGTAGAGCTCAAGCTGCTCCGCCGGCACGCCGATACGGGCTGCAACGTCAACTATTGGTCTCATCATACGATTACGCTCCCCCTGACTCCTGTCGATACCTTCATTATACATTTCCGTCCCGGACCAAGATATTCACAAATCCGTGACAAACCGTTGACGACGGCACGCGCTGTTACTCAAACCGTTGGACGGTTCCCTTAAGGTTCCGGCGTCCGGGCGCTTCGTCTCCCGCTAGACGCTGCACTGTTTTCCGTTCAGGTTCGGGCATTCGGGTGTCTCGTCCCTTCGAAGTTCTCGTCATGCTGACGGCAAGGTGTTCACGGACACGAATTTCAATTCCGTCATGTCCTGAATCGCGTATTTGACGCCTTCCCGGCCGTAGCCGCTATTCTTGACGCCGCCATACGGCATATGATCGGTCCGGAAGGTCGGGATGTCATTGATGATGATGCCGCCCGCCTCAAGCTCTCGGGCCGCCCGCATCGCATTGGCCAGATTCGCCGTATAAATGCCGGCGTTCAGGCCAAAATCCGAACGGTTCGCCAGCGCAATCGCCTCGTCCAGCGAAGCATAAGGAACGATGGACACGACAGGCGCGAAGGTCTCGCGGCAGGAGACGTCCATATCCGGCGTCACGCCGAGCAGCGCCGTCGGCATGAAGTAACCTCCCTCGCGCCGGCCCCCGCAGGCAACCCGGGCCCCCTGCGCCACGGCCGCGTTCACCCACGCCTCGATGCGCTCTGCTTCGCGCTCGCTAATCATGGCGCTGATGTCGGTCGCCTCATCCAACGGATCGCCGGCGCGCAGTTCCTGGGTTCGCGCCACGAACCGTTCGGTGAACTCTTGGCAGATCGACTCGTGCACATAGATGCGCTGGATGGAGATGCAGACTTGTCCGGCATAGCCGAAGGCCCCCTCCACGCAGCGCGGAATAATCGGCTCCAGCAGCACGCCGGGCTCGACGATGAGCGCCGAATTCGAGCCGAGCTCCAGCGTCGTCTTGCGCAGCCCGGCCTTCGCCTTCAGACGCGCTCCGACCTCCTCGCTGCCTGTAAACGTAATCTTGCGCACGCGCTCGTCCGCAACGAAGCGGTCGCCGACTGCGCGGCCGCTGCCTGTCACGATCTGCAGCGCCCCGTCGGGCAGTCCGGCCTGCCGGAAAATGTCGCCCATCGCGAGCGCGCTAAGCGGCGTCTGGGAGGCCGGCTTCAGCACGACGGCATTGCCGGCGGCCAGAGCTGGACCGAGCTTGTGCGCCACCAGATTCGCCGGGAAATTGAATGGCGTAATCGCGGCCACGACGCCGAGCGGTTCGCGGAGCGTGAAGCCGAACCGGCCTTCTCCGCCCGGCGCCGCATCCATCGGGATCGTCTCGCCGTAGAGACGCTTCGCCTCTTCGGCCGCGAACCGGTACGTCGTAATCGTCCGCTCCATCTCGGCGCGCGCCGCCCGAATCGGCTTGGCCGCTTCCCGGGCCAACTGCCGGGCCAGTTCCTCCCGGCGCGCGCTCATCTGCTCGGCCGCCTTCAGCAAAATATCGGCCCGCGCATGGGCGGGCATCGCCTTCATCTTCGCTGCCGCCCGCTGCGCCCCGGCGATCGCCTCCTCCAGTTCCGCCTCGCCGGCCTGGCTGATGCGGGCCAACAATGCCCCATCATAGGGGGCGAACAGCGGTGCGGTCTCCTCCGTCACCCTCCACTCGCCGTTAATGAATAATCCGTACGTCTCAACCTGCGTCATCGTTATCCCTCTTTCCAAGAACATCATAGCTATGTCCTTATTATACATTACCCTGTAAGGGGGCCGGTTCGGTATCGTCTTCGTCTCAAGAAATAGGAAGAGGCAGCGTGGACTAAACTATGCTGCTACAGCCAAGGGAGAGTCCGTCGTGGCCGGGCAATCACGGATTGGAGCTCTGGAATCGGCGGGCATTGCCGGATTTTTCCGCCAATGCCAACAGCCCGCGGCTCAGACAGGTCGGGGCATGCATCCGCTTCCGCTCGCCGGCGAATTGAATCTCGACAGCCTCCTCATCCAGGCTGATAATCTCGCCGAGTCCGAAGGCCGCATGCTGCACCTTCGTTCCGGCCCCGATCCCGCTCCATGTCCGAATCGCATCGGGGAGCGCCGGGGCCGTCCTTGCCTGCGCCGCGGACGAGGGCGCCGTCGGTGCCGGGCCCGGAGCTGCCGATGGCTGAAGCTTCTCCACATATGACACGAAGCGCGAGCGCTTGGCTTTCTCGCCGCCCCGCTCCCGATAGGACAGCAGCTCCAGATGGGATTTCGCCCGCGTCATGCCCACATAGAACAGCCGAACCGCTTCTTCCATCTGCGCGGTCTCGCCTTTGTCGTAACTGCGGATGTCCTCCTGCGACGGGATAATGCCCTCCACCAGATCAATCATGAACACATGCTCGAACTCCAGCCCCTTCGCGCTGTGAAATGTGGAGAACGTCACCGCGTTCGCGCCGCGGTTCCGCTTGGAGGAAGCCATGATCGACTCCAGCCGCTTCAAGCGCGCCGCGAAGTCCGGCAGCGTAGCGAGGCCGTCGGCGATATTGTCCAGCGTGTTCAGGATGCCGATAATATACTCCTTGCGGAAGCCGAACCGCTCGCATGTTCTCTCGACGGCCTTGTCATAGCCCAGCTTCGTGCGAATGACGCCGATAGCCGCCTGCGGGGTCATCTCCTTCAGCCGGGCGAAGGTTTCCTTGCTTTCCTGCAGCAGACCGACCTGGTAGTCTTTCAGCGGGACATGGCGAAGCAGATTGTCGAAGACCGATTCGCCGTTGTGAATGTCCTTCAATGCCGCCATTTGCTGCTTCGAGATGTACCCGTTGAACTTGAGATGGATTTTTTCCAAAAGATCAGGCCGCCGGTCGGTAAATGCCATCCGCATAAAATTCAGCACATCCTCGACCACCCAATGCGAGAAGAACCGGTTGTCCCCGTCACGGATAAAAAACGGGATGCCAGCGCGATCAAACTCATTCATAAGCGCAATCGAAGAAGAATTGTTGCGGTAGAGCACGGCCGTGTCCCGCAAATTGGCCACGGCGGACACGCGCTCCGCCACCCTTCTCGCCTGATCCTCGTATTCGGCGACCTCCGTAATGGCAATCGGGCGCTGCGGCGGGTTGGCCGTGAACATCTGCTTGTCATACCGCTGCTTGTTCTGCTTGATGAAGCGGTTGGCCACCTCGACGATATTGCGCGATGAGCGGTAATTCCGCTCCATTTTCAGAAGCTTGGCATCCGGGTATATTTGCCTGAATTGAAGCAAATAATCCGGTTCCGCGGCCCGCCACGCATAAATGCTCTGATCATCGTCAGCTACGACGCACAGATTCCTGTGCGGCTGCGCCAGCTTGCGGATGATCTCGTGCTGCACGAGCGAGGTATCCTGGCTCTCATCGGTCAAAATATAATCATAGCGGGACTGGTACCGCTCCAGCAGCTTCCGGTCCCGTCTGAACGCCTCATGGGCGACCGTCAGCATATCGTCGTAATCAAGCAGAAGCTTGTCCGTGCCCGTTCGCTTGAATTGCTCGTACTGCCGGGCGATATGCGCCGCCTTCGGCACGCTGCACGAGACGCGTTCCCACTGGTCCGGGAGAAGCAGCTTATTTTTGACATAGCTGATGTAGGTCGTCAATTCATCCAACTGATCATCGGCGACAGGTTCTCCTGCAATCGTTTTGTACAGCTCGCGGAGAATAAGCTTTTTGTGAAGAACCGGCATTCCCATCGGGGCTTCTTCCCGGTTCTCCAGATCGAGATCCCCTTCGATGATCCGGAAATCGGTGCGCGCATTCCGCAGATGCTCGCGAGTGACCGCGAACGCCAGACTGTGAATCGTCGAGAAATCGACGCTGCGGGCCGGCAGCTCGGGACATAGCCGCGCGAACCGATCCCTCATGTCGGCCGCGGACGCCCTGCTGAAGGTGATCGCCTTGATGCGTGCCGGATCCGACTTCTTTTCCGCGATAAGATACCCGATTTTCATTACGATGGTCGTCGTCTTCCCCGATCCGGGAGAGGCCAGCAGCAGCAAAGGCCCATCCGTATGAAGGACCGCCTCGGTCTGCACGTCATTGAGAACGATGCCCTCCCGCTGCTTGCGTGCCAAGAACCCTTCCTTTACTTGCATGGCCATACTATCCTTTCATTGGTTGCCTGTGGCTGCTCTCGGTTCGAGCCCGATGTTCTCCATTGTACATGTTATCCTCCCATGAAAAAAAGAGCCCGGGCATCCGGACTCTTCGCTGCAGGCACGCCCTAAGGCTGCAAATAAGCGGGAGGGGTTACGATTGACGGTTCATCTCATAATTGTTCTGGTGCATTTCCTTAATGAGATGCTGCAAAAAGTGCTGCTCCTGATGGCTTAGTCCGTGCTGGTTCTCTTGCAGAAGATACTGTTGAATATTGCGGCGCAGCAATTCATTTTTGCGTTCCAACATATGCTCGTTACTCAAAAATCGTCACTCCCTGCTGATTGGATTTACGCATTCCCAATCGATGCGTAAACGGCTTCTTTAAGTATACCGGATAAGGGCCTGTAGTTGAAAATGTCCTGAAAACGCCTCAGCCCGCCTCTCACGACCGGAAGCGCTCTGCTTGAAGCCTGAGCGCTTCCGCTTACAGTTATCCTCCGTCATGCTCGCAAATTCAGGCCTCTGGGCATTCCGCCCAAGCCCCTGCGGGGATTCACTCCCTTTCCTGCTGCCGGGCCAACTGCGCATAGATACCGACAATCTCCTCCAGCTTCATCCTCACAAGCCCGCTGGATGACGGCGCGACGAAATCGCGCACGCCTTCCACGACCGGATCGTCCTGGAACCCCCATTCCACTCCTCTTCGCCCGCTGTATGCCTCATAGACGCCTTTGCCGACGAAGCATACGGTCTGAGGGCGGTACGTCTCGATTTTGCGGCGCAGCAGCTTGCGCCCCTCCGCATATTCGGCCGCAGTGATATCCGCCGCCGTCGGAGTCGGCCGGGCGACGATGTTGGTGAAGCCGTAGCCCAGCTTCAGCAGTTCCCCGTCCTCCTCGGCCCGGTACAAGCTCGGGGTCAAGCCGGACCGGTACAGAATCGTCCAGAAGCGGTTGCGCGGATTGGCGTAATGATGTCCCGTCTCTCCCGAGCGCGGGCTTGGATTGAAGCCGACGAACAGCACGTCCAGGCCCCAGGCAAGATGATCGGGTATTGGATTCATAATTCCCGCCTCCTGTTCTTGTTCTACTTTTAGGGCAACGATAATTAACGGGATAAATAGTAAAGGGCAGCAATTAAGCGCTTGCTGGTTCCCGGGTCAATCCTATGCTTATAATACCTATGAATAGCATCAATTCAAACGCGGCCGATCCGGCGGAAAGAGATAGAGAAGAAAATTGACTGTACTTCTAGAAAATACATGTCTAACGACAAGGACGGGAGGATTCGCCATGCTGCTGCATCTTACCTATCTATCCGGGGGCCACAAGGTCACCGGTTATCTAAGCCTGCCGCCCGGATACCGCTTGGATCCGGAACGGCTTGGGCTCTGGCTTCGCGGCCACTTCGCGTGCCCGGAGCTTCCGCGCCCGGCGGAAGCGGCCTGCGGCTGGCCGCAGGAACGCCGGGACATGGCGGCGGGGCTCTGGCCGGCCCTTCTCTATTGCCGCGGCGGAATGGGCAAGTTCGGCCGCGTGCGGACACATTGGCTGGAGCAGTTCTCCAGCCATGGATATATCGTCTTCGCCCCCTGCTACCGCGGCAACGAAGGGGGCGAAGGCCGGGACGAATTCGGCGGCGCCGATACGGAGGATGTCCGCGCCGCTTGGCGCATGCTCGCCCAATTGCCGTTCGTCGATGAGCGGCGCATCTCTATCATGGGCTTCTCCCGCGGAGCCATCAACGCGGCCAGGACGGCGGCAAGCGCCCCCGGCATCCACCGCCTCATTCTATGGAGCGGGGTCTCGGATCTGGCGCGGACGTATGAGGAACGGGTCGATCTGCGGCGCATGCTCAAGCGCGTGCTCGGAGGGACGCCCGCCCGGCGGGAGGCGGCGTTCCGCCTTCGCTCCCCGATCCATCTGGCGGAGCGGATTCGCTGTCCCGTCCTGCTTATTCACGGGACGGAGGATGTGCAGGTGCCTTTTGGCCATGCCGTCCGGATGCGGGACCGGCTCTCGGCGCTAGGCAAGGAGGCCGATCTGCATCCCTATCCTGGAGAGGGTCATTTATTCCCGCCCGGGAAGCACCGGGAAGCCGTGGGGCGGATGTTCCGCTGGATCGAGGAGACGAGGCCCTGACTTCGGCGCGCTGTCATACATAACCAGCCCATTCCCGGCGCACACTGCATTGTAGAAGCGTCTGTCGCCTCCTTCGGGAGAGGGAAGACGATGCTGCGAAAAATATAAGCCAAGTTGAGTCCGAACCGGATGCTTTCTTATATTTTATCAAAACGAATGAGGTGAATTCGCCATGGGTTACTCCGGCGTTCGTTTTTTGCTGCTGTGCTGCGCCGCATCATTACTATGGATCACCGCATCCTGCGCAAGGCCGAATCCGATTGAACCGCCCGGTCCGACGAGCACCGCGCTGCTGGACGGATCGCATATCGATGCGAGAGGCTACCGGCTGATTCCGCTGCGCGAAGCCGCGCATGCGCTCGGCTTGCGGATGGAGGATCGCGACCAGTTCGTGCGCATCGGTTATACCGACGTCATCTATGAGCTCTATCCGGGGCGCCCCGAAGCGCTGTCTTCCGGCCAGGCGGTCACGCTGCCGCAGGCGCCGGTCCGGCTCAAGGGAGCGCCGTTCGCGACCGTCGAATCCCTGTCCATGCTGCTCCAGGCTCCGGTGCAATGGAATCCGGAACGGCAGACCCTCGATATCGGAGCTATCCGGAATGCAGGACAGACGCCGGCGCCGCCTGCCGGAGGCAGCTCATCGCGCGGGCTTCATATGGCCGGGACGGGGGTGGACACCCAAGCCTTGATTCAATATGCAAAGACGTTCCTGGGGGTCCCCTACCAATTCGGCGCCGCTCCTTATGAAGAATCGAAGAAGTTCGACTGCTCCTCCTTCACTCAGCATGTGTTCGCGCATTTCGGAATCAAGCTTCCGCGCGTGGCCCAGGATCAAGCCAAGCAGGGCTCTGCCGTCACCCGCGATAATCTCCAGCCGGGCGATCTGATCTTCTTCACCGTTCCGGGACGGTTCGAGGATGACCGGATTCCGGGACATGTCGGCATCTCTATCGGCAATGGCAAGTTCATTCATACATGGGGCGACCCGGGCGTCCAGATCAGCGATGTGGACGGGGGGCACTGGGGCTCCGTGCGCTTGTCAATCCGCCGGGTCCTCTAACCCGGAGGCCCGTTGCGTTCAGCCAGGCCGGACGAGGCGAAGCGAGGCGAAGTTCGTGCGATGTCAGATCTGCGGGAATCGAATGAAGAATAGTTGGGAATCTGCGGCCGGATCACGATATAATGGATGAGATAATCCGGTGAGACGGAGGAGAAGCCGCGGGACAACCGCCGCCGCTTCCCGCACTCCGGGTTGACCTGAAGGCAAATGGGGGAGCGACGATGAAGCATTGGGGAAAAACCGTCGTATTTCTAGTGGTGGCCGCCGTCTTGACGCGGGTCATTCCGTTTTCTTCTTTCTTTCGCAATGTAGATACGCTCGTGCATGAGTTCGGTCACGCGATCGTCACCCTGCTCGTGTCCGGCAAAGTATTGTATATTCACTTATTCGCCGATCATAGCGGAGTCACGTACTCTTCCGCGGCAGCCCATTCGTGGCGCTTCATTCTTATCGCGCTGGCCGGCTATACCGTCTCGACGGTGTTCGCGGTCCTGCTGTTCTACGGGTATGCCCGTGGCAAGCAGCAGACCGGATTAACGGCTATTCTTATCGTGACGGCCATCAGCCTGCTCTTCTTCGTGCGCAATGGCTATGGCGTCATGTGGTGCATCGGCTTCCTGCTCTTGACCGCCGCGATCTGCTTCTGTCCGTGGCCGTGGCTGCGGCAAGGCTATTATTTGCTAGTCGCCTTCATCGCCCTGGTCGAATCGGTTCTGGGCCCGGTGTTCCTGCTGATCCTGGCCGTCCAGAATCCGGGCCAGGCCGGGGATGCCGCCAATCTGGCGCGGCTGACCCCGGTTCCGGCCGCCTTGTGGGCGCTTCTGTTCACGGCGGTCGCCCTGCTCGGAGCGAGGGAATGCCTGCGGTTCTTCCTGAATCCGAAGAGAAGCCCCCGCTCCCGCTAACGGCGCCCGGTCCGGTGCAGCTCCACTTCGCCTCACGCGTACGGGAAATCCCTGCGGGTACAAGCTTCGGGAGCTGCGGCAAGATGGAGGCCGCCCTCGCTTCGGCATAGGGCGGCCTCTTCTTATGCTTACATATTCAGCCGCGAGATGAATTCCTCCGCGGCGCTGTATCCCTGCTGCTGCAAATAATAGTTGTTGGCGGCCGCCTCGACCAGGCTGGCGACATCCCGTCCGGGCTGAAGCTGAATCTGGACGGTCGGAACCTTGACGTCCATATATTCCGTGAACCGGGGCTCCAGCTCCAGTTCGTTGTTCAGCTCGTTGTCCTTCCACTTCGTCAGCTCGATATCGAGCACGATGCGGGTCTCTTCCTGGAAGGCGCTGCGGCCATAGATGCGGGCCACGTTAATGAGTCCGATGCTGCGCAAAGCGAGGAATTCGCGCGTTTTGCCGTCGTGGGTGCCGATCAGGGTCTCCGGGTTCATCTTGCGCAGGACGACCGCGTCATCCGATACGAGGCGGTGTCCCCGGCGAATGAGCGTCAGCGCCGTCTCGCTCTTACCGATGCCCGACTTGCCGCGCAGCAGGATGCCGATGCCCGCCACGTTCATGCACACGCCATGCACCTGAATCTCGGGCGCCAGCATTTTCGTCAAATAAGAATCAACCAGTCCGATGAACTTCGATGTCGTCATGGAGGTGCGGAGCAGCGGAATGTCTTCCCGCCGGCAATGATCGATCAAGTACGTGAGTTCTTCCTGATCCCGAGTAACGACAAAGCAAGGGGGATGGTATTTCACGACGTTTTTGATCCGGGCATCGCGCTCTTCCTCGGTCAGCGTATGAAGGTACCCGATCTCCTTCAGTCCAAGGACTTGAATGCGTTCCTGCGGGAAAAATTCATAGTACCCGGCGAATTCAAGCCCCGGACGGTGCACGCGCGTCTTGGAAATGGTGCGGTTCAGGCGGTTCCCGCCCGTCAGCACTTCAAGCTTGAACTTCTCCACGAGCTGTTGAATCATGACCGTTTTCATCTCATCACCTCATCGGATCCAATGTTCCTTATATTCTAACAAAAAGAAGAGCGAAAAACCCCTCCATCGTGAAATTTTTCACTACTTTATTTAGAAAAAAATGACTCGTTGGACCAAGAAGGAAAAAAGGAAACCCAGCCGTAGTTTTTCGCTGCAACGAGGACCCCCTTATTCTTAAAGCTTCAGTGGCCGAAAAACTGCAGGAATGCAGTATTCCCTTATGACGCTTACTTCGATAGAGGAATTCCTGCGCTATCCAGGCTGTTGGAAAACCCCTGTTTTTTGCGAAGGGGTGAAGATGGTCCATTTTCCTCATCCAAACTTTGGCTCTTAGAGCGTTTTAAATCGATTTTCTCTACCGGGAGAAGAGATCAATCACAAGTAAAAAGCCCCATAGACTACTCAATGGCCTGATTGTACGGGATCCAAGCGACCGCGTCGGATGCTGGGGGCATCATCGCATTATCCGGCCTGCTGGAAGCATTATCGGCCTGCTCGAAGCAT